>ERZ1023869.70-NODE-70-length-48015-cov-103.899979_pt1 | contig 48015 bp, 27 predicted proteins | sample MGYA00380390_ERZ1023869 | MGnify/ENA primary metagenome ERZ1023869 (study PRJEB33179, sample SAMN07449005) | human gut metagenome | biome: Human-gut; feature: Human associated habitat; material: Faeces | host: Homo sapiens | place: India: Bhopal | collected...
CTGGATATGAACGAAAAAGAAAAGGACATACGACTGTTGCTCGACCGATTTATGGCTGGTGAGACTTCTCTGGAAGAGGAGGCTCTGCTAGGGGAGTGGTTTCGTCAGCATCCCGATGTGAGCGATGACTTGAAGGAATATCAGCTGATGTTTGGATATTTCGACGAGGGTATGCCTCTTGACCATGAGGCGGAGAAGCGTGTAGAAAATGCTCATCCAAAGGCTAAGGCACGAATGCGTCGCCTATGGTTGCCGATAGGTATGGCTGCATCCATCGCCCTGCTCTTTGTGATTGCCATTCCTCGGATAGGTCAACAGACAGGGTATCGGGATGATTCGAAGATGGCTCAACTCGATGACAGAACGACTCAGGAGGATGCTGATTCTGCAGTTGTCCACGAGGAGAAATCGACAAATGCCGATCTCTCCATACCTGAAAAGATAAAAAAGTCGGGTGATTCCGTATCTCCCAAAACGAGGAAGCACAAGCCAGGGAAATATCGTCAGCATAAGTTTACTCCAGCTCCTCCAAAGCTTTGGATAGCTCAGAATATTGCTACCGATTCTCTGTTGGCTGAGCCGGAAATGCTTGCCGATGCGCATCTCAGGGAGATGGAGGCACAGCAGAACGAAATGTTCTTCAAACTCTATCTCGTCGATGCTCTTCAGACCCAGTCGCTCAATGCCGAAATTGCCAGTGCCTCGTTCGAAAGCGAGGAGAATGTGCATGATGAGGACTATGTGAGTGATGACCAGGAGGTTTATTAACAAGAAACAATTAAAAAGAAGAAGGATATGAAAACAACTTTTAAATTAGCATTTGTGGCTTGCCTGATGATGCTCTCTTCGGCTTGCCATGCCCAGAAGCCTATACCGAACATCGACCAGGCTTTTGATAAATTCGTACAGGATTTGTCGCAAGACGACCTCGTTACTTCTTCCACGATGAATACCTACAATATAGGTATGATGAAGGGATTTGAGTTCGCTATTCCTGAGAGAAAGCAGAAAATGGTGGATACCTTTCAAAAGGCTTTATTGAGCAATAGTCGCCTCGCTTATATTAGTTTTACCAAGAAAGCGGGCTCTCTCAGTCTTGAAACGAATAGGGTGGGGTATGGCAAGGATAATTCCATGACTTACGAGTTTGGTACTCACAAAGACCGCAACTATAACCTGCAGTATTTCCGCGACAGCAAGGATTCTACCATGCGATATGTTTATGCCTTGGTATGGTATCAGGGAATGGATCGTTCGGTAAAGGGCAGTGTATATAAGTTCTACTCCAAGGATCCGCAAACTTATAAGGTGTCATTATCTTATAAGATGAATGCTGTTCAAGGTTTGGATTCTCTTGTTTCCCTAGGCAGCATCAAGTATAACAGGAATCTGGCTCGCAGTTATGACTTGGAGATGACTCCGCCAAAGGATGCAGCAGAGTTTATGATGCAACTCAATACGCTTCGCGCTGCCTTTAAGAATGCCAAGGATTTATACCCTTATCTCGGAAATCAGGTGACTCGGCGTACCCTCCAGACGGGTATTGCCAACAAAATAGTCAAGCTTTGTAAAGGATACGGCAAGTTGCTGAATGCTGACGAGAAGAAATTCTGCGCCACTTCGCTGAATAAGATGAAGAAGGATACAGACGATGAATATCTGCAGAGCCTTTTGGAACTAACTGCCAATTCTTTGAGGAAGTAATCTGTTCTGGGTGGATAAACAGAGAAAATTGTGAAACTCTCTCTCTCGTAAAATACCGCTTTACAGCGATATTTTCTCTAAAATTATCATTTTCTAGACTTCGGTCTTGTTATAATTTCGTAACTTTGTACGCAAAAAGTAAACGATATGACTAAGAAATTGATAATGATATTAGGCTTGGTGCTTTCATCCATGTTGATGAAAGCCCAGGCTTTTTTTGTGCCTTTCCCGAAGGCTGGTGACAAGTATTGGCAGAAGCAGGTGCCGGTGGCGATGCGCAACGACTATATCCGGTTGGGCAATCTCTATCAGAAGAAGCCTTGGAATGCCATCCCTGTTGAAACTTTTGCCGAGTTCCGAACCAATGGTAACCGTACCCGATACGAGGAGGCTAGCTTTGGTATCAGAAAACAGTTTGTCTGTCTGGTGATGGCGGAGATTATGCAGGGTAGGGGACGGTTTCTGCCTTCCATCCGCAAGGGCTTACATTATTTTATAGAGAAGGAACCCTGGTGGGGAATCCCGGCACATTATCCGAAAGACCATCCTGAAAAGGATATCCAGCCAGTAGATCTCTTCAATGCAGAGACGGCAGGCATGCTTGCCTGGACCCTCTATATGCTGGAAGATGAAATCAACAGGAAGGAAAAGGGACTCTGCGATCAGGTGAGAAGCGAGATCGATCGCCGATTCCTGCAGCCGGTATTGAACCAGCCGCAGGGCTGGAAGAACAATGCCAACAACTGGAATACCTGGATTACGAGCAACTGGTTGGAAACTGTTTTGATCTGCGAATCTGATGCCAAGCAGCGAGATGCAGCCTTCAAGGGAGTGCAGCAATGTCTGCGAACCTTTATGAAGGGTTATCCGGATGATGGCGGTTGCGAGGAAGGTGTCAGCTACTGGGACTGTGCCGGTGCCTCGTTCTTCGAATCGCTCTATTTCATGCAGTTTGCTCCCAAGCAGGCGGTTCTGACATTGAATGAAGCTCAGAAGAAGAAGGTGGAGAACATGGGCAGATTCATCACCACGATGTATATCGACGATCTTACCTTCGTGAATTTCTCGGATGCCCAGGCTCAGAATGTTCCGAATATCAACATCCTCTTCCCATACGGTGAGTTTTTACAGAATGAGCAGATGATGCAGTTGGCTGCTTATGTGGGCAAGAAATACCAATATACCCTCAAGCCTTCTACGCTCTTCCTGAAATCGGGCAACTATCCGAAGCTGGGCAGGGAACTGATGCTCCTCTCCATGTTGCCGAAGTATCAGGCTACAGCTGCTGTGGAGCCAAAGACGGAAGATGCCTATCTGGAAAACTCGCAGATTATGGTGGCGAGCAACAAGAACTGGTTTGTGGCAGCGAAAGGCGGTAACAATGCCGAGAGCCATAACCACAACGATATCGGTAACTTTATTGTCTATCACAACAATCAGCCGGTGGTCATCGACCTGGGGCGTGATACCTATACCTCTAAGTCGTTCAGCAACCAGCGTTTCGAGCTGATGAACTGCCGTTCGGCTTATCACAACGTTCCCATCATCAATGGCTTGGAGCAGAAGGATGGCAGGAAATATCGTGCCGAGAAAGTGAGCCATGTATTCAGCGAAGGGGTATCTTCTCTTACCCTGAATCTCGAAAAGGCTTATACCGATGGGGCGCATGTGGATAAGTGGCAGCGTACCATCGCCCTGGATAGGGAGTATAACTGGGTAGAAGTAACCGAACAGTATAAGCTCGATTCCCTGCAGATAGAGAAAGATAGATTGAATGGTCAGGTATTCGATAACCAGATTATCCTGATGGCGTATGGCAAGCCAGTGGTTCAGAAGGCAGGCAGAATCCTCCTTCAGGGTGGTAATGTGCGGTTGGAATATGATGCGCAGTATCTTTCGGCATCCGTAGAAAAGGTGCAGATGACGGATGGCATCATGAAGACGCAGTGGAAGGATAACATTTATCGCATCATTCTGCGATTGAACGATAATTATCCGATGGCAAAAGTGAAATACCGGTTCGTAGGAACGAGATAAGAATAAAGCCTTCTATCGTCAGATTGTCGTTGCAATCGATGATAGAAGGCTTCTTATTTAATAACTAAAAATTAATCCCATTCAGGATTCTGCTTCAAGACACCCTGTGACAAGTCGATTTCCTTCAGAGGAATAGCCCAGAGGTAATCGCGGTTAGGATTGAACTTGCGAGTCTCTATCAGAATCTTCTTTCCGTCAGGATCGATGCCATAAACAGGCTTGGTAACATCCTTTTCGGTAGTTCTGTAGCTACGGGTATCGAAGAGATGGATTCCCTCGAATGCCAGTTCCAGACGGCGCTCCAGGCGGATGGCATCGCGCATCTGATCCTTGCTGAGACCCTCTTCCAAACCAGGAAGTTTCACACGCTTGCGAATCTGGTTCACTGCATCATAAACCTTGGCATCTGGAGCAGAAAGGTTCTCATTGCGAGCCTCGGCATAAGTGAGCAGCACCTCAGCATAGCGGATGTAGATGAAGTTGGTCCAGTCGTAATTTTGGATTCCATAGTTGTCTGGATTGATGTACTTGCGCATGCAGTATCCGGTACGGGTATGGCTGCCGTCACCCATATACTTATTGTTAAAGGTCATCGGACCGCAGGTGGTTCCTGGCCAGAAGATAGAGTAGGCCAATCGTGGATCGCGGTTCTCGAATGGCTTGGCCGGGTTATAGAGTGGAGACTCTGCGATAGACTTACCGTCGGTACATGGATAAGCATCCACCATATCCTGGGTAGGTGACAAAGCCTCCCAACCACCAAAGTCAACTGGTGAGAAGAACAGACCAATCACGCTACCCTCGTTGCCATTCTTAGGATTCTCGACATACTCGCGGTCGAAGAGAATCTCGTTGCAGGTTTCTGCTACAGGCTGGAACAGGTCGCCGTAGTTAGGGTACAGACCAAACTTACCGGTCTGCATCACCTGCTCAGCAGCAGCTTCAGCCACATCATACTTGTGGTTGTAGAAAGCCATACGGGCCTTCAGGGCGTAGCAAGCACCGGCACTAGCCTTACCATGGTCGGCAGCAGTACGGATTTCCGGCAGGTTAGGAGCCGCCTTATCCAGGAGCTTCACAACATATTCGTAGGTCTCTTCAGCAGAACTGCGGGCTGGAAGTGGCTCGTTCAACTGCAGCGGATGATCCAGGATAGGCACGCCGCCCATATACTTCCACAGGTTGTGGTAAGCGAAAGCCTCAAGGAACTGCACCTCGGCAGTGAGCTGCGCCTTTGCCTTCTCGTTCATGGAAACTTCTCCGATGTGCTCGTAGAATATCTGGCAGCGGCGGATGGTCTCGTAAGCTGCCTGCCAGAGCTGCAGGAAGTGAGGGTTGCTCGATACGGCTGTACCGGCTGACAAGACTCCCTGCTCAGCACCTACGTGAACCGGGATGGCATTGTCTGTATAGCAGTCGGTCATGATAGTATGGTTCTCCGGCTCTATCAGATAGAGGTAGATACCTGTTGCATATTTGTTTGCATCATCCGCAGTCTTCCAGAAAGATACGTCAGACAGCTGGTCTTTTGGGTTTCTCTCCAGGAAGCTATCGTTGCAAGAACTCAATCCCAAACCGCAGGCAAGGATCAGTCCACTCAAAAAATGATATTTCAATTTCATAATCTACTCGTTTTTAAAAGGTTACATTAACTCCGAATGAATAATTTCTTGTAAGAGGATAGTAGTTGCCTGATACTGCCTCTGGATCTACGCCGTCGAAGCTGGTGATGGTAAACAGGTTGTCGATACTACTGTATATTCTCAATCGGCTAATGCCATATTTAGATGTCAGCTGCTTAGGAAGGGTATAACCTACCTGCAGGTTTCTCAACTTGGCATAAGATGCATCCTGAACCCAGAAGCTGGAAGTTACTCGGTTCTGAGAATCCTTCATTGACAAGCGTGGGTAAGCGGCATTCGGATTAGGATTGCTCTCGGTCCAGCGGTTCATGTGAATATCGGTCACCTTACCGCCATTGTAGAATGCATATCTGATTTCTGGCACTGGCATTCCCTTTACGTCGGCTGCACCCTGCAGCAAGGCACTCATGTCGAAGTCCTTGTACTGAACAGAGAAGTTCAGACCGAAGTTGATCTTTGGGAAGTAAGAACCCAATACCTTACGGTCGCGGCTATCTACTGAGCCGGAATTGTCCAGGTCACGATACTTCAAATCACCAGGCTTTGGAGCTCCGGTAGCCTGAGAAACATGATTCTTCACGTCGGCTTCATCCTTGAAGATGCCATCGCATACGTAGCCATAGTAAGCCCACAAAGGATCACCTACCGACTGTCCAGGAGTGTCACCACCCTTCAGGTCGAGAATCTTGGTAGATACACGGCTGAAGTTGGCGCCTACATTGTAAGTCCAGTCACCGATGCGGTTGTTATGACCCACCTGCACCTCGAAACCGGAGTTGCGAACCTTTCCGGCATTCTGCATAGGAGCACCTACACCCAGTGTATAAGGGATAGGCAACTGCAGGAGGATGTCGCGGGTTTCCTTATGGAAATAGTCGAAGCCGAAGGTGAGCTTGTTGCCCAGGAAGGTGGCATCGATACCGAAGTCGTACTGGCTGGTCTTCTCCCAGGTCAAGTCTCTGTTAGCCAGCGTGCTGGATATGGAAATACCTGGATACAGGGTGTTGCCGAAGCTGTAGTCGTAACCATACTCGTAGGTAGTCTGGTAAGGATAGTTAGAGCTTACGGTGTCCTGGTTACCCAGGAGACCCCATGAACCGCGGAGCTTCAGGTTGTCTACCCAAGAAACATTAAACCAGGATTCCTCTGAGATTCTCCATCCTACAGAGAATGATGGGAAGGCACCGAAGCGCTTGTTCTTTGGGAAACGGGAAGTTCCGTCATAGCGAAGGTTTGCCTCGAACAGGTAACGGTCATCGTATGAATAGTTCAGGCGGCCGAATACGGAACGCAGAGAGTATTCTGTTTCTGTACCGTAAGTGGTCTGAGTGGTCACTTCACCGGCATTGATCTGGTCGAGTGTATTTGAGTTAGGCAGGTTCTTTCGTGAAGCCTGCAGGTAGCGCATCTGGTTGTAAATCTGAGAGTAACCCAGCAATGCGCCTACGGTATGCTTACCGAAGGTCTTGTTGTAGTCCAGGTATGCCTGGAGGTTCAGTTCCACCTTCTTGGCATCATACTCAGTCAGCTGGTTCTGGGTTGTCTTGACAGGAGTATCAGAATCTGCTGTGTAGAAACTCTGGGTATATAAATGGGTAGGATTATCCAGCAGGTTGAATGTGGTGGCAGCAATACCACGCAACTTCAAGCCGTCGATGATGTCGAGATCCATTCCCAGGCTACCCTGGAAGTTGTTGTTGATCTGCTTGCTGGTTCCGCCGTTTCGGGCAGAAGCTACAGAGTTATGCTCGTTCTTGAACAGGGCGTAGTTGCCGTTCTTGAACTGGATAGGAGTAACCGGAGTCTCGCGGAATGCGTAGTGCATCAGGTTGTCGATGCCTTCTGCTGGAGCAGTCATCACGCTGCGATATACTGCCATGTTGGTAGTAACCTTCAGGCGCTTGTTGATGTAAGCCTCCAGGTTGGCACGTACATTGAACTTGTTGTAGTTGGTATTCTCTATCAAACCGTCCTTGTCGTGGTAGTTGAAAGCCAGAGAGTAGGTAATCTTGTCGCTACCGCCCTTGATGCTCAGGTGATGGTTGTGGAAGAGGCCGTTCTCGCTCAGCAAGGTACCCAACCAGTCGGAGTTGGCATAATGATCCGGGTCAGAACCATCCTTGAATTTCTTCAGGGCATCCTGACTGTAAGGCTCGTTCAATCCGTCGTTTCTGTATGCTTCGTTCATCAGGGTAGCATAGTCGTATGAATCGAGGAACTTAGGCATTCGGGTTGCACTCTGCCAACCTATGTATCCGTCATAGGAAACGATGGCTCTGCCACGTGAACCCTTCTTGGTGGTAATCAGAATCACACCGTTTGCCGCACGCACACCATAGATGGCAGAAGCCGCAGCATCCTTCAGGATTGAGATGTTCTCGATATCGTTAGGATCCACGCTGCTCATGGTAGATTCCACACCGTCGATGACAACCATTGCACTGGCGTTACCCATGGTTCCGAGACCACGTACACGCAGCAGACCGCCGTCGGCACCTGGCTGACCGCTGTTCTGGATAACGGTAACACCCGGCATCTGACCAGCCAGCATGTTGGTTACGTTGGCGCTGGTACGGTTGACCAGCTTATCTGATGAAATGGTGGCAATAGCACCTGTGAGGTTTACTTTCTTCTGAGTACCATAACCTACAACTACGATTTCTTCGATAGCTTCGGTATCTTCCTTCAGTTCGATGTTGTACTCATTGGTAGAGCCTACGGTTACGAAGATGTCTTTGAAACCGATATAGGAAATCTTGAGTTTTACACCCGGACGTGCATTCAGAGTGAAATGACCGTCCAGATCGGTGATGGCAGCATTGGTTGTACCCACTTCGAGCACGGTTGCACCAATCACAGGCACACCATGGCTATCGGTTATGGTACCCGAAATCTGCTTGCCTTTCTGCTGGGTAGCCAGTTCTGTTGCATTAGATGCATTTGAAGGCATAGGAAAAGCGATTCCACCCAAAAAGATCATACACGCACACAGAGAATAGCTTCTGAGAAGCCTTAAATTCTCCTTCTGTTTTTTCTTTTCGTTCTTCATATCATAAAGTTTAGAGATTTTAGAGCCCCTTTTTATTAGGACTGCAAAGTGGGGACAAATATACACAAAACTTTCCTTTTTTTGCATTTTTATGTAGAAAATGTCTTTGAATAGGTTACATTTAACGTTTGGTAACATCAAATGTCAAGGAAACCCACCGCGAATCAGCATCCGCAGTGTTGTCGCTCATTAAAACTTATATATAGGCAAAACCTTGACCTTATATCCATTTTTCTCAATTACTCTTTCCTCATTCATCGTAACAATAGTCAAATTAGAGCATTTGAGTTCTCCCGCACATTCTATGATGCTATCTACCTCCCTCTTGAGTGTTCGTTCGGAAGAGAGATCATAACATACTTGTATAAGACTTTCTACATGAGCACCCTGCCTTGTAACAAAATCAGTCTCCTTGTCATTACGGGAGCGATAATAGAAAAGTGATGTCTCTGCATGATATCCTCTGCGAACCAACTCTATAAAAACCTGATTCTCCAATAGTCTGCCTAAGTTCTCACTCACATTAAAAGCCTTGGCTTCTACAAAACCATTGTCAACTACATAAACTTTCTGTGGAGCTTTCTTCATCACTTTCAACTTGTTGTTGTAACGTGGCAGATAATACAAGAGATAGGGTTCTCTTAAATATCCCATGAACTTCTTGGTGGTTGCTACGCTTGAAAATCCCAGCGCTTCTGCCAGTTCGTTGGCACTGAAAGGATTGCAGAAGTTAGAAACCAGATACATGGCCAGGTTGTTCAAATCCTCTACATTGCGTACTTTATGGCGCTTGGCAATATCTTTCCAAATGATGGAATCAAAGAGTGTGGAGAGATAGTTTTGGGTCAGACTTCTTGCTGCTACTGTCTCTGGATAGCCACCATGGTGCAGATAGTCTGCTATAAGCGAGAGGTCTGATGCGCTATCTTTCATTTCCGATACTTCCGAAAGATTCCTGTGATTCCAGATAAAGAATTCAGAAAGACTGAAAGGCAGCATCTCTATCTGGATATATCTGCCTGTGAGTAATGTTGCCATTTCGCTACTTAGCAATTTGGCGTTGCTTCCCGTAATAACCATGTTGATTCCCATGCGGTAAAGCTTGGAGACCCATAAATCCCAACCATCCAGATTTTGAACCTCATCAAGCAGAAGATACTCAAAGTCGGGATAAACGGCACGTAGTGTTTCCCAAACCAAATCATCGTCCCATGCACTCAGGAGTTTGCCGTCGTCAAAATTCAGATAGGCAAAGTTCCTGCTTTTCAGCATCAGTAAAGCCTCTGTCGATTTTCCTGTTCTTCTAGGACCCGTTATCAACTTGATTTGCTTACTTGCCAACAGTTCATCCACATCATATTGGGTATGACGTGTAAGGTAAGGACGGGAAAGCAGAATATCCCGTTCCTTTTTCTGGTTATTGATAATTGTTCTCATTTCTCTTCTGATGAATTGATTAAACCGAGGCAAAGATACAAAAAAATATTCAATATATCATTTGTATTGAATAAAAAAGTACTGATTTTATTCAATACGATGGATAAAATGAATAAAATCAGTACTATCTTCTTCTAATGGAAATAGTATTTACTGCACGATCAATATGTTTTTGTCATTAGGGGAAATCTTCGTTCAAAAGTGCTGAATGTGTATTCAACGTCGTTGAATGTACGTTCAAAGCTTTTGAACGGCGGTTCAATGTCGCTGAACGGAGATTTTCCCTAATAACAATTACTTTTTCTTCTAGGCTTTTGGAGTTTTTAGATACGGAATAAGTCATCCATAGTGATAACTCTGTGCGTTATAGTAATGGAACCATATATAAAGGTAAATACTCGATACCGTTTTCTATTTTCAGATCTGCTGCATGAATAACGTATGGAGTCGCTAAATACTTATCGTATTTTTTTATACATTTAGTCAGCGAGGTCGTGGTGTACCTTACAGTGGATTTTACTTCTATAGGAGATATGTTGTGCCGAGATGTGGTCTTGCTTTTGGCAATGAGAAAATCAATCTCCATCCTAGAATCTTTGTCTTCTCTGTCATTGTTAGAGTAGAAAAACAGATGATGACCTGAGGCTTTGAGCATCTGAGCAACAATGTTTTCAATGAGCATACCTGAGTTCATTTCGAATTTGTCCTTCAGTATCTTTTGATATAACTCTTCGGATATGATGCCTCGTTCGTCAAAAGCGTGACTGATAAGCAATCCTGTGTCTGCCATATAGCATTTCAGAGTTGAGTCTTCTCTTTTTAGATTAAGTCCGATACTCGGTTCTGTCGTGTTGTAACACGTATTGATAATCATGGCATCTTTTAGCCACAGAAAAGCACTGTCGTAATCACGCATTCTAGCATCCTTGCTTAAATCTGCCAACTTGAACTTTTTCTCATGCTTTTGGAGCTGTGAAGGAATCTGGTCAAAGATGCTTACTACCTTTTCTGCATAGTTGCCTGCATAGTCGTAAATACTGTTGCGGTATAAGGTGAGTATTTGCCTTTTTACTCTGTCTGTGTCTTCGAAACTGTGTGTGTCTATATATTTCTGGACAGCTTGTGGCATACCACCAACAATCAAGTATAGCCTAAAGTAATCCATGACCTTTCGATGCAAGGCTTGTCCTAAAGGTTGTTTGTTGGCAAATTGGTTTCTGATGAAATCCATCATCATGTCGTCACCATTTGCCCATAAGAATTCCTCGAAGTCCATAGGATACATATAGATGGTTTCTTCTTCTGAAGGAATCAGAATGTTTTCAGTATTCCTTCGAATAGAGATTAATGAACCTGTCTCTATATAATCATATCTGCCGTCTGCAACCAAATATTTGATGGCTGTACGTGCACGTGGACAGAATTGTACTTCATCAAAGATGATGAGTGATTCTCTAGGATATAGCTTTTTCCTACACGTCTGGCTCCTTCCACCATCAATGCGGTTTCACCTTTCCTTTGTTGCTTCCACTCGACAAGCTTATCGTATATTTTCCTTTTCATTATAAACTTCTCTAAAATAGGTTTGATAAATACATTCCTTACACGAAAACAAGATTATTGTTTGGTGAAATTTACACGAAAACAAGATTATTGTTTGATGAAATTTACACGAAAACAAGATTATTGTTTTGCGAAATTTACACGAAAACAAGATTATCTCGGCTGCAAAGATACTAAAAATATCGTTTCGCGCAAAATAATGAGTCACTATTTTGCGCGAAACGGGGTAAAAAAGCCATTTCGCGCAGAATAGTGATAGGGAGTTGGTATTTATTAGTCGTGGAAATGTGCGGAAAAACAATGGATTTCCACGACTAATAATGCTAATTGATGTTTTTCTGTTTCTCTGCATACTCCTTCGGGAAGATGCCGAACTCCTTCTTGAAGCATTTGGAGAAATACTTCGGAGTGTTGAAGCCCACCTGGGTTGCCACATCGCTGATCAGAATGTTAGGGTTCGACTGGATGATGCGCTGAGCTTCCTTCAGGCGGATGCTGGTGATGAAGGCAATGACCGTTTGCCCTGTTGTGGCTTTCACCTTATTATATAGGGTGGATTCGCTCATCACCATATCCTTGGCAAAAGACTCGCGGTTGTAATCGCCATCTGCAAGATGTTGCATCACTACCTCTGTGGCACGAGTGATGAATGCCTGATCTGGGTTGCTCAAATGTAACGCAGTCTGTGTTTCGCTCTCCGTGCTGGTTTGGAGCGAAACTTCTGCCTGAATCTTCTCTATCATCTTCTTGCGGTTGGCAAGAAGGGCATTGATCCGGACTTCCAGCTCCTCAAACTTGAAAGGCTTGGTGATGTAGGCATCTGCTCCTGCGGCATAAGCCTCGGTCTTGTCCTCTTCCTTGTTCTTGGCGGTGAGCAGGATGATTGGCAACTGCCAGAAACTCTTGTCAGACTTCAGCTGCTTGGTCAGTTCGATACCATCCATGATTGGCATCATCACGTCGCTCACCACGAGGTCGAGTTTCTCCTTCATGATGATGTTTATCGCCTGCTTTCCGTTCTTTGCCGTAAACACATGATAGTTCTTGCTCAATACCTGCAGCATCAGGGCGAGCAGTTCCTCGTTGTCCTCCACCATCAGGATCTTGCTCGCATTCTTACGGATGAAGATGCTCTGGTGGACAGATGCCAGCTTAGGCTTGTCTTCAGAAGCAGGTTGGAATTCCAGCTTCGTTTCCTGGCTTGCCTGTCTGATGGCTTCCCGATTTACTGCATTTGTTTTTTCCGAATTGTCTATTTCATCTGGTGCATAGGCACTCTTTCTGATAGGCAGGGTGATGGTGAAGGTTGTGCCTTTGCCTTCCTGACTTTCACATTGGATATCGCCATGATGCAGTTTCACCAGGTCGTGGGTCAGTGACAGTCCGATACCGGTTCCCGGCATGTTCTGCTTGCGGTAGTCGCCATCGAAGAAACGGGTGTAGAGATGCTTCATCTTCTCCTTCGACATACCGATGCCATTATCGGCAATCGTGATGACCGCCTGCTCCTTGCTGAGGCTGAGCGATACATCAATCTTGCCTCCCACCTTATTATATTTAATGGCGTTGGAGAGCAGGTTGTAGATGATCTTATCCATCTTGTCGGCATCAAACCATGCCATACCTTCTGCCTTCGGCTTCTCCAGAGATAGCGTAACCTTCTGATGTTCAGCCATCGGACGGATATTCTCGCAAGCTTCTTCTATGAACGAAATCAGGTTTCTGCGGCTCACGAGCAGATGCAGCTGTCCTGCCTGCGACTTTCTCACTTCCAGGATCTGTCGCAGGAGTCGGGTGGTGCGGTTGATGTTGTTGTCCATCACCAGATAATCTTCCTCATACTGTGGTGCCATCGCCTTGAGTTTGTAGATGGTGGCAGAGATGACGGTAAGAGGGGTGAGCAGCTCGTGGGTGATATTGGTAAGGATAACTCCCATCTGCAGGCTGTTTCTGGTTTTCACCCGCTCCTTATACCATCGTGCCGCAGCAAAGATGCCGCCAATGAGCATCAGGATATAGAGCATGAAGGCTATTCTGGATGCATACCATGGCGGCAGCACCTTGATGGTGATGGTGTAGGGCAGTTCCTGCCACTGACCATAGCTGTCGGTGGCCTTCAGACGCAATCTGTAGGTTCCTGCGCTTAGGTTCTGGAAGGTGGCTTTGTGAACATCAGGCTTGCAGTATTGCCAGTCTTCATCATAACCTTCCAGCTGGTAGGCATAGACATTCTTGCTGGCATTGCCGTAAGTGAGGAGTGCAAACTCGATATCAAACTTCTTCACCTTTGCCGGTATGGTAATCTCCTGGGTATAGTGAGGCATTTCTTTCGAAATGTCACTTTTGAGAACTGAGTCCAGCATGGCAAATGGCACGTCGTCTATCAGCAGGTCGGTAATGATGAGTTTGCTGTTCTTCTTGTGATGCTTCATTCCCATAAGAGGAGATGGAGTGAAGGAGAAGAAGCCTGTTCTGCCGCCGAAGAAGATTTCCTTGCCAAACTGATAACTGGCATCCGCCGAAAAATGGACTTCTCCCAAACCGTCTTCCCGGGTAAAGTAAGTGATGTTGCGCAAGTCTTCCGCATCCTGACTTTTCCAGGTAATATAAGCCAGAGACTTGTTGAGCGCTACCCAGATATTGCCGAAAACATCGCCTTCTATGGAGAAGGTCTGGTCATCCGGAAGATGAATCTTTCGGTTTTGGTATTCAAAACGGTCTTCCTCCTTATTATATAGGAAGAGTCCGCCACTGTTTGATATCGCCCAGAGTCTGCCCTGCTTGTCCTCCATACATTTCTGGGCATCATTGATGGCAAACAGCTGGTTTTTAAAGCTGTATTGCTTGTATTTCAGCGAACGGATGTCCTTGGGATTTCCCGAAATGCGGATGATACCTTCATTATCGGTAGAAACCCAGATGTTGCCCTGCCTGTCCTGGCAGATGTTACGGATGTCGCAGCTGCTGAAGTTGTTTTTACCTTCTTTCATGGTCAGGAAGTAGCCTGTATTGTCTGGATATACGATGCTCATACCATTGCGGCTTCCTATCCACATGGTTTTATCCTTCGATTCGAAAACAGCATTGACAAAGTCTTCTTGGATGTATTTGGTATTGCTGCGATTCAGTTCGAAGGCATTCCCCTCCTTTGGTTTGACTACGACACCATAGTTGTTGACCGCAAACCAGATTTCCCCATTGCTTCTTTTGGCAATGCTGGTGATACTCGTGGTTAGCGTATAGTCGTGCAAACTGCCAAAACCTGGAATTTCACTATTATAATAGGTGGCACCGGTGTATCTGTTGTAGAGCGCAACTCCGTATGGATTGAGTCCCAGCCAGAACCATTTCCCGTCGGTAGTGAGAATTGCATTGACATAGTTGATGGTAGGGGCATTCTGAAGATTTCCCAGATGCCACTGCCTGAAGAGCGATGGTGTGGTGGTAATCTGTAGGACTCCATCATTCTGCGTGCAGAGCCAGATGTTGCCCCCCCCATCTGTGCAGATATCATTGCAGTAGATGAGTCGGCTGTTGCCTATCTGGGTATATTTCTGCCAGCTGGCCTGCGGCAGGTTTTCGTCGAGAAAGCAGATGCCTTCTCTTGTGCATGCCCAGAGAGTATGCGTAGTAGGGTCTTCTACGAATTTATAGAAGATGTCGAAATTATTGGTTGTATAGGGATATTGATGATATTGCGGATTCTTCAGATTGTCCGGATTGCTGATGCACAGCACTCCATATCCCCAGGTTCCTACCCAGAGACGATGGTTTCTGTCGAAAAAGAGCGAGTAGGCAGAATTTATGTCATTCAGCTTCGGGTAGCTGAGGAAAACGTTGCTGCCACGTTTCAGACGCATCAGTCCGGAAGACCAGGTGCCGACGAGAAGGTCGCCATTCTTGTCTTCAGCTACACATTTTACGCTGAAAGAATTGAGGCGCTGTTTCTTTCCGTTTTCATCGATGTGCCAGGCATTCCTGGAAGTATAGGTATAGAAGGATTCATTTTCCGGATTGAAATAAGATAATCCTCCATCTGTACCAACCCAGAGTGTACCATCTCTCGAAACAAAGAGATGGTAGATGATTCTCTGATCTTCGCTTGGCAGGAAATAGGTCTTGAAAACGCCAGTCTTCCGGTTTATCTTTACCAGACCGTTTCGGGTTCCCAGCCAGAGATTGTGCTCGTGGTCTTCTGCCATGGAACGGATGTCGTTGTTGGGGAGAATACCTGGAGAAAGTGCATTCGATTTATACGATTTCACTGTATAGCCATCGTATGATTTGAGTCCGGAATTGGTTCCTACCCACATCATTCCTTCGCTATCCAGCATCATACAGTAGCTTTCTGACGCTGGCGAAATGTTAAAAGATGCAATGCTGCGGTATGGAAATGTTTCCGCTTTAGCAATGATGCAGCACACAAAAGTCAGTATCAAATATATTGTTCTCATCTCGATTATTAGTATTTCTTTGTATTTTGGGTACAAAATTACTACTTTTTCCCGAATTTTTCCCTTATTTTAGCGAAATTTTCCCTAATATATGATAAAAAAGTCCGAATTTTGCAATTGTGAAGCAATAAAAGTTGCCTTGGCGAGAGCGAAGGCGGCACTTTACATTTTTTACATAAACTGTATAATATAAACTAACAAATTAAAATACAACTTAAAATGGAAAATCTTAAGCTAATAACATCGTCTAGAAGATTGATGGCTTTGGCAGCTTTGGCAACTGGCGTTGCTTTGCCTCCACAATCTATCATGGCAGCTTCTACAGCTCAGGTTGTTCAGCAGTCGGGTGTCGTTAAAGGTCAGGTTCTTGATCCTTCTGGTGAGCCGGTAATCGGTGCTACCGTAAAGGTTAAGGGTTCCAAGACGGGTACTGTTACCGATCTTGATGGTAACTTCTCGCTCAGTGCTGCTCCAGGTGCTATGGTCGAAGTGTCTTATATAGGTTATAAGACCATGACGGTAAAAGCTGGTAATGGTCCGTTGAACGTTACTTTGGAAGACGACAATCAGGCTTTGAGTGAAGTAGTTGTCGTAGGTTTCGGTACTCAGAAGAAGGTAAACCTCACTGGTGCTGTCTCTGTAATCGACAGCAAGGAGATTGCTTCCCGTCCTGTTGCCAATGCTACCCAGGCATTGCAGGGTCTGGTTCCTGGTTTGCAGATTTCCAGCTCATCTGGTTCTATGGATGCTACTCCTAATGTAAATGTACGTGGTACTACTACCATTGGTGAGGGTTCCAAGGGTACTCCATTGATCTTGATTGATGGTTCTGAGGGTGATTTGAATACCATCAACCCACAGGATATCGAAAGTGTATCTGTATTGAAGGATGCTGCTGCATCTTCTATCTATGGTTCCCGTGCACCTTTCGGTGTAATCTTGGTTACTACCAAGAAAGGTAAGTCGGGTAAGGTTACAGTCAACTATAACAACAGCTTCCGTTTCAGCGGAATGATTCGTGGCAAGCACATGATGAACTCTGTTGACTATGCAGCATGGGTAAACGATGCTCATACCAATGGTGGTAGTGGTGTGTTCTTCGATCAGGAGCGTATGGATAAGATCGTGGCTTATCACAATGCCACTCCTGTAGGTCCTGGTACCCGAAAGGATGCCAATGGTAACCTGCTCTACGGTATCGATTCCAGCAACGGCACAACATGGAATGATGGCTACGGCTATGGTGTAGATGACGTAGATTGGTATGATGCCTTGTATAAGAGCACAGCCTTCTCTCAGGAGCATAACGCAAGTGTGAGCGGCGGTAATGATAAGTTTAATTTCTATGCTTCTTTCAACTACCTGCACAATGGCGGTTTCATGAAGCTGGATAAGGATAAGAACGACCGTTACAATACGGCAGCTAAGATTGGTGCGCAGATTACCGATTGGCTGCACCTGGATTACTCTACCCGCTGGACCCGTACCGATTTCCAGCGCCCTGCTAATTTGACCAACAGTCTGTATCAGGACTTGGCACGTCAGGGTTGGCCAGTATTGCCTTTGCAGGATCGCAACGGTTATTATTATTCTGCACCTTCTCCTGCCCTCGGTCTGGCTACAGCAGGTAAGGATACCAAGGAGCGTGACATTCTGAACCAGCAGGTGAACCTGTTGATTGAGCCTATCAAGAACTGGAGAACTCATATCGACTTCACTTATCGTTCAGAGAATACTGCACGCCACTGGGACAAGAAGATGCTCTACAACCATGATGTTGCCGGCAATCCTATCGTTTACGACAAGGGTTCCAATGTTCATGAGGATGAATATAAGGAGAACTACTATAACTTCCAGGCTTATACCGAGTACAACTTCTCTCTGGCTAAGAAGCATAACTTCCACGTAATGGGTGGTTTCCAGGCAGAGCAGTTGAGAAAGACCGAATTCGGTCTGCAGCGTAATGGTATCTTGGATGAGTCTCGTCTGGAGGTGGATCTGACCAATGGCTTGAGCTACGAAGGCAAGGAAATCGTTCCTTCCGTGAATGGTGGACGCAACCAGTGGCAGACAGCCGGTTTCTTCGGCCGCTTGAACTACAACTATGATGAGAAGTATCTTTTCGAGTTCAATATCCGTCATGACGGTACATCCAAGTTCCGTAGAAACAATATGTGGAAGACCTTCCCATCTTTCTCTTTGGGTTGGAACATCGCTCACGAGAACTTCTGGAAGCCATTGGAGAATACAGTAAATACCTTGAAGCTCCGTGCATCTTACGGTTCTTTGGGTAACCAGAATATTGATAACTGGTATCAGACCTATTCTACAGTAGATTATAAATCAGTATCAGGTACCTGGCTCCAGGGGGGTAAGAAGACCAACATTACTGCAGCTCCAGGTCTGGTTTCTGCAGCCTTGGGTTGGGAAAAGGTAGAAAGCTATGATGTCGGTCTCGACTGGGGTGCTTTCAACAACCGCCTGACTGGTTCCTTCGATTACTATGTACGTAATACCAAGGACATGGTAGGTCCTGCTCCTGAGTTGCCTGCACTTTTGGGAACTGCTGTTCCTAAGACCAACAATACTGACCTCCGTACCACTGGTTGGGAGTTGCAGATTGGCTGGCGCGATCATCTGGAGAATGGCTTGAACTATGGTGTAACATTCAATGTTTCAGATGCTCAGGCTAAGGTAACCCGTTATCCAAACAACCCTACCGGTTCCTTGTCTAGCTATATCGAGAACCGCAAGGTAGGCGAAATCTGGGGTTATGAAACCATCGGAATTGCCAAGACTAATGATGAGATGAACCAGCATCTGGCTACCTTGCCAAATGGTGGACAGAGCCAGCTTGGCGACAAGTGGGCTGCTGGTGATATCATGTACAAGGACCTGGATGGCGACGGCAAGATCTCTAATGGAAGCAATACATTGGCAGACCATGGTGACTTGAAGGTTATCGGCAACAAAACTCCTCGTTATCTCTTCGGTCTTGATCTCACTGCCAGCTGGAAGGGATTCGACTTCCGTGCATTCATGCAGGGTGTCATGAAGCGTGATTATTCTGATGCGAAAGAATTTCTGTTTGGAGCTACCGACTCTGGTGTATGGTGGGCTGCAGGTATTACCGGCGTTCAGGACTACTTCCGCGATTCAGAAACCTGGTCTGTCAAGAATGGCTACGAATCAGAGAATCTGAATGCCTATCTGCCACGTCCGCAGTACAGCGGGAAGAACATCCATACCCAGACACGCTATTTGCTCAATGCAGCTTATTTGCGTATGAAGAACCTTCAGATTGGCTATACCCTGCCACAGAGCTTGGTTTCAAAGGCAGGTTTGGGCAATGTCCGCTTCTTCGTTTCAGCAGAGAATTTGTTCACTATCACCGATCTTCCAAGTCAGTTCGACCCAGAGACCATCGATACCGATTATGGTAATGGTTATCCTCTCTCTCGCACTTTCTCTTTCGGTGTTAACGTTACATTATAATTAAAAGGAGATATTAATATGAAATTCAAACATATAGCACTTATGTCATTGGCACTTGCTGCATCCTTCTCTTCTTGTAGTGATTTTCTGGAGCAGGAGCCACCATCAAGCTTACCTTCTGATGGATTCTTTACTTCAGAGGCAAAGGTGAAAGCTGCTGCCGATCAGTTCTATGGTGATGTCATGCCAGGACACGCCAACTGGAGCTATGGTCTCTATGCCGGAGATGTGAATACCGACAACCAGATCAACTGGAAAGGTGATGGCAAGTTTGCCACAGGACTTTGGAAAACAGCCAATGATAACGGCAACTGGTCTTGGAATAATATCCGCAACATCAATTACCAGCTCAATTCTATCCTCGAGGCTCAGAAGGCTGGTAAGATCTCTGGTAGTGAGGCTATCATCAACCAGTATATCGGTGAGATCTACTTCATGAGAGCATATTGCTACTTCGATATGTTGCAGAAGTGGGGCGACCTTCCTATTGTAACCGAGGCATTCCCTGACAATGAGGAAATCCTGGTGGCTGCCAACAAGCGTCAGCCTTGCAACGAGGTGGCTCGTTTCATCATGGAAGACCTGGACAAGGCTATCTCGCTGATGCAGGATGGTTTTGACAAGAACCATACCCGTATCTCTCCAGATGCAGCCCGCCTGTTCAAGAGCCGTGTAGCTCTCTACGAGGGTTCTTGGCTGACTTATTTTGCCGGCACAGCTTTCGTTCCTAACGGCGAGGGATGGCCAGGCAAGGCTAAGGAGTATAATGCCAACTATCAGTATCCTACAGGTTCTGTTGATGCTGAGGCTAAGTATTTCCTGCAGGAGAGTGCCAAGGCTGCCGAAATGGTAGCTGACAAGTATAAGGATCAGTTGATGGTTAACACCGGTACTATTCCTCAGAAGGAAGGTGATCCTCAGAACCCTTACTTCAATATCTGGGGTACTACAGATATGTCGGGTACACCTGAGGTTATCCTTTGGCGCCAGTATAGCAAGGAGTTAGGTGTAGTCAATAATGTGGAGGTTGGTGTCCAGCATGGAGACTTTGGTGTAGGTCTTACCCGCTCTATGGTAGAGGGCTATGTGATGAAGGATGGTAAGCCTATCTATAATTCAGCCTATACCTATAGCGACCAGACTATCGCTGATGTTGCTACCAATCGTGACCCTCGTCTCACCATCTTCCTGAAGGTTCCTGGACAGAAGAATGTATTCAAGAATATGTCTGCTTCAGAGGATCACTATGTCATCGACGAGCCATATCCAACCATTACCACACGTAATGCCGAGAATGACTATTCTACAGGTTATGCAATCCGTAAGGGTGGTACCTTTGATAAGGCTAATACAGGTAATGGTAACTGCTACAATGCAGCTGAAATCTTCCGTGCTACCGAGGCACTGCTGAACTACATGGAGGCTGAGTATATGTTGACCAACAGTCTTTCTGGCAAGGTTCTGGAGTATTGGAAGGATGTACGTAAGGCTGCCGGCTTCACAGGTGATGCTGTTAACCCACAGGTTACCATCGATGCTACTGAGATGAGCAAGGAAACTGCCGACTGGGGTTCTTACTCTGCAGGCAAGCAGTTGACTGATAAGATTCTCTACAATATCCGTCGTGAGCGTCGTTGCGAGTTGATTTCAGAAGGTCTTCGTGGTATGGATTTGCAGCGCTGGCGTTCATACGATCAGTTGATGACAACTCCTGCTCACATGGAGGGTATTCATCTCTGGAATACTCCAATGCAGAGCTGGTATAACAACCTGAATGCCGATGGCTCTTCTAATGCCAACGTATCAAGCTCTTCTCTGAGCGAGTACTATCGTCCATTGGAGGTGAACATGACAGCTACCAACAGCTACAAGGATGGTTTCACCTGGCACATGGCTCACTATCTGCAGCCACTTCCTATCAAGCAGTTCCTGCTTACAGCAAGTGATTATTCTTCTGTAGAGAAGAGTCCATTGTATCAGAACCCATATTGGCCAACATCAGCAGGTCAGTCAGCAGAGAAGTAATCTTATAGGCTAAATAAGTATTCTAATAAATAAAGGCTCAGATGAAATTGTCCATTGATGGATAAACTCTTCTGAGCCTTACTCCTATTATTTTGGAGTGGAAAACTTTAGTTAATTAATAAGACGAAACAATAGTTCGTTAATAAAATAAGGGGTATGAAACAGATAATGTTTATAATGCTATTGTTGGCATCAATAGATGTGAATGCACAAGAAAATGACACTGTAAATGTTGAAAAAGATATAGTCCCGATTGATACTACACTACACTTGAGTGATGTTGTAGTCAAGGCGGCTCGTGTGATTCATAAGGTTGACAGAGATATTATCCTGCCTACTGCTAAGATTAAGGAAAACTCCTCCAATGGCTATGATCTTCTGAGAAAATTGCATTTGCCTAATCTCAAGGTGAATGAGGCACAGCAGAGCATCAGCAGTTATCTTGGTGGCGTTCAGGTTCGTATCAATGATATTAAGGCTACGGTACAGGACGTCTTGGCTTTGCAGCCGAATGAGGTTACCCGTATTGAGTACATAGATAATCCTGGAGTGCGCTATGGTGATGCAAGCCTTGCCGTTGTAATCAATTATATCGTAAAGAAAAGATATGTCGGTTACGTAGGTGGTGTCAATACAACTCAGGCTCTTTGGGAAAGATTCAATAACAGTTATGCATTCTTCAGATATAATTATAAGAAGTCTGAGTTCGGCCTGTCTTATGGATTGAACTATCGTTGGTATGATAAGAGACGAAAGGACAGCCATTCTGTATATTTGCAGCCTGATGGACTGGAGCGTACTGTAGATTATGTCGGTCAAGATGCAGAGATGACCTATAATTCTCATAACTTACAGCTTAGCTACAACTTAGCTGATCCTGGTAAGTATTCATTAAATGTGAGATTTGGGTTTGACTGGACCAATTCCCCTTACAACAAGAAACTGCAAAAGGTATTTGAAACTGGGCGACAAGATTTGTTGCTTTTTACCAATGATTTTGGGCATGATCGAAATCCTGTGTTGGATATTTATTATAGTCTGAATCTGCCTAAAAAACAAAGTCTTATCATCAATGTCGTCGGCACTCATTTAGGCTCAGATAACACTCATAGACAGAATGAATATGTATTGCTGGGGGATGTTGATGAAACGTTGAATTCCAGTCCTTTACACGACTATGGCTATGAAGCCGATGGTAGTAAGTATTCTTTGATAACAGAGGCAATTTACACCAAACTGTTGAATAAGGAGCTGTCCTTTTCTGGTGGTACTAACTATGCTGTTAGTAGAACTGATAACAAATATACAGGAAGTCAGAATGTTACTACAGTCTTGAATTCCAATAATGTGTATTTGTTTTCGCAATTGGATGGACGCTTGGGTAAAATCGCTAATTTCCAGTTAGGTGTTGGTGCAAACTATATATCAATAGAGCAAGGTAGTGTGGGGTTTCACAAGTGGACTTTTAGACCGAAGTTTACATTAGCCACTAATTCTATTAAGAATTTTAGAATTAGACTTACAGGCTCTATCAATCCACAAGTGCCTTCATTGTCCCAGTTGAGCGAGGTGCGACAGCAGGGAAGTACAATGCAAGCAAATGATGGTAATAGTACCTTGAAGGCAACATCTACTTATTATGGTGATTTGGGCTTCACATGGAATAATAAGATAGTTGATGTTTACTGGGGCGGTAATATGAGCTACACTCCAGATGCCATTATGACAAGCATTTTGCCACAACAGCAAGCGGATGGTAGCTATTTGTATGTGTGGAAGCCTGAGAACCAGAAAAGTTTTACTTCTTATTTCGCTTATACGACTTTGGTATTCCATGTCATCCCTGATATCTTTGATATCCAAGGAGAGCTGCAATATCAGCACAAGAGAAGCCGTGGCTTGGATTATTCGCACGATTTCGAGCCTTTGCATTATGGTTTAACGGCATCTTTGAATTTGAAGAAATGGTATGTGGAGTATTATTTTGCCAATGCCTGGGAGAGTTTTTCTGGTGAAACAAGAAGCGCCGGAGAGAAACAATCCACTCTCACGGTGTCTTATAAACATAAGAATCTTCGTCTGGGTCTAAGTTGTCTACTTTTGGGCTATCCACAGGGATTTGACTATAAAAATAGAACAAATAGTAAGTATTATGTAAGCCGAGGTGTTACTTATATCAAGAATAATGGCAATATGCTTATGTTTACACTTGGCTATACCTTTAGTCATGGTAGAAAATATAAGACAGACAGACGTATATTGAACAATAGTGATAAAGATACTGGTTTAAGATAAAATATGAACTTAAAGCCATTTCCCAAAGATCTGTCAGGAGCGACTGAATGAGATTCAATTGTAGATGGTGTAAAAGAAAGGGTCTATATGCCACGATAACAGGTGGTATATAGACCCTTTCTTTTTATAATTATCTACCTCAAAGTAACAAAAAATATGAGATTACGGCAACTTCTAGGCGAGAAATGTTACCCCCGGAAAGCGAAAGTTAAAAGCGAAATAGGTCTTTCATTGTAACCTGACAATGAATATCGTCTGCATAACCTCCTGGAGTTAGACCGTAGGTGGTAATCATCGTTATGAGGATGGATTTGTTTGTTCCTGTTTCTTTTATGAAAACAGCTTTTCTGTTTCGAATCTTCATGTCCTCCTCTTCGCTTATGGTATATGGAGCATTGGTATATTTCATTTCGCAAAGGTTGATGGATTGGTCATTTCTATCAATCAGGAGATCTATTTGTACCCCTTTTTCAGATAAATCCTTTGGCTTGTATACCCATGAGTGAGCAGTACTGATGACCGCTGCAAATCCTAATGCTGTTTTAATCTGCTTGATATGCTGTATGCAGACACGTTCAAATGCCCTGCCTGCCCAACCGTTGTGTATGGTTGTGTCCATGTTGGCAGTCCAGTAGTGTTCGTCTTGATTCGTATTTTTTTTGATGAAGTCAAAATAGAAAAGGGTGTAATTATCCATAAGCTGATAGATGGCGTTTTTGCTTTTCCCACCTATCGGCATGAACTTCCTGATGAAACCACATTGTTCTAGTTCTTGTAGAGCATTGGAGAATGTGGTGTTGTCGGAGAGCCCAGTTGCATCTAAGATGTCTTTTCTCAACATACCCATTTTTTTGCTAGCCAATGCTGTGATAATGGAAATATGGGTCGTTGGTCTTTTAAACAAGGATGCATAGAGCGCATTGAATTCCTGAGTAAGTTCCCCTCTCTCAGAAAAGAACATTCTATCGAAATTCTGTGCTACGCTTTGTCCCCTTTTCAGAAAGCTCCAGTAATAAGGAATGCCACCAAGTGCCATATAGGCTTCTAGAATCTGGCGTTCTGTATATCCCAGTTTGCGCTTTTCGCAGAATTCCTGGCATTCTCTCAAACTGAATGGTTCCAGAAATATCTGGTTTGTTAAACGATTGTGCAAACCGCCATAATTCATAATGATGTTGTTGATGATCCAAGAGGTGGCACTGCCACAAATGATAAGGATAATGTCTTTTCTTGCAGTTGCCCAACTGTTCCAAAAATGGTCTAGCGAGCGTACAAAGTTTGATTTATGTGTATCCATCCACGGCATTTCATCGATGAAGATTATCTTCTTCTTCTGGGTATCTTTCGATTTTTCGATGAATCGTTCTAATAAGTGGAACGCCTCATTCCAATTAGAAGGAAGTTCTTTTACCTTTCTCATACCAGCAGAGTATAGTGATTCCGTAAATTCACTTAGCTGCTCTTTGAGTGAGGCTCCATATATACCTGTATGTTGAAAGGCAAAGCTATAGTTGAAAGTCTCTCTTATCAGGAAAGTCTTTCCTACGCGTCGTCTGCCATATATAGCTACAAATTGCGACTCTTCTTCTTCGAGTAGCCCTTTGAGAAACTCTATTTCTTTTTCCCGTCCTACTATCATATCTTTCTGTATATTAATTGTTTATTGTGCTGCAAAGATACAAATAAATAATTTATTAGTCGTGGAAATGAGAGGAAAATCGATAGATTTCCACGACTAATAACAGTAATTAACAGTTTTGCGGTTGTCATATACGGAAAAAGCATCCATCGTGAAACTTTTTGTGTCGCTATTCTGCGCGAAATGGGGTAAAAACATCGTTTCGCGCAGAATAGTGACGGGAAATGAGTTATTAGTCGTGGAAATCTATTGATTTTTCACATATTTCCACGACTAATAACAGAAAACTTCACATGCCCTGAAAGGGCAGAAGCTCCTGGTGCTTGGGCTTTCTGGGCGTGCTGCTTGAGACGCTTCAGCCTGTTCTTGAACCATGCGAAAGATTTATCGTAATTAATAGCTTTGTGGAGGGGAGAAAGGATGAATTGCATTTGTTTTTCCAGCATTTTACCGATTTGTTTCCCTTTTATACCGAATATTAGACCCATAAGAGGGGTTTTTTCTTTAAATTTGCAGACAAAACAAACAATTAGCGTATTCACTAACTTAATAATAACATCAGCAAATGAATAAACTATTCACATTTATAGTGTTGTGGATGATGTCCTGTCTCCCAACTCTGGCACAGGCTCCGATGGACGGAGGCGTGTGGAAGGACAATACCGGCAAGCATATCAATGCGCACGGTGGCAACATCTTCAACTACAAGGGTACCTACTACTGGTATGGCGAAAGCCGCTCGCAGGATGGCAAGCCTTACAGCTCTCTCGGCGTAAGCTGCTTTACTTCGAAGGATCTCAAGAAATGGACCAACCATGGATTGGTGCTCCCTGTTTCTAATGAACAAGGCAGCGACATCGAGGGTGGTTGCATCATCGAGCGCCCTAAGGTGCTCTATAATCAGAAGACCAGGAAGTTCGTTATGTGGTTCCATCTCGAATTGAAGGGAAGGGGATATGGGGCTGCCCGTTATGGTGTGGCAACCAGCGATACTCCTTTCGGACCATTCAAGTTCGTTCGCTCAGGAAGAGTGAATCCGGGAATCTATCCTATCGGATTCTCCAAACCTGATACCACCGACCTCAAGCATCAGCTTCTCTTCCCTGAACTGAAAGAGTGGTGGACTCCAGCCTGGCGCACTCAGATAGAACGGGGTATGTTCTGGATGAGAGACTTCCAGGGAGGACAGATGTCGAGAGACATGACCATCTTCATCGACGATGATGGCAAGGCTTATCACATCTATTCTTCAGAGGAAAACCTGACACTCCAGATTGCACAGTTGACAGATGACTACATGCAGCACAACGGTTGCTACGTACGAGTAGCTGCCGGCGGACAGAACGAGGCTCCAACCATCTTCAAGCAGGATGGCACCTACTGGATGATTACCAGCGGATGTACCGGTTGGGCTCCAAATGCAGCCCGCATGTTCAAGGCTAAGAATATCTTCGGTCCTTGGGAGCAGTTGCCTAATCCTTGCCGTGGCGAGGGTGCCGACAAGACCTTCGGTGCACAGGGTACCTATATATATAAGGTGGAAACTGCTGCACAGAAGAAGATGTTCCATGGCGCCGACTATGTATTCATGGCAGATATGTGGAATCCGAAGCATTTGAGCGACAGTCGTCATCTCTGGATACCTATTTCCTGGGAAAATGGTGCTCCAGTGTTGAAAAAATGATAAAAAACACGGTCGCTCTGCTCGTTTCTAAATTATTTTAATTACATTTGCAGCATGAAATGATAATACTGCAATCATCGTTTAACAGAATTCAACAAACTAACAAAATTGCAACTATCTATGATTCATATATATAAGAGTATCATGATTACCCTTCTTCTGGCTTTGGTTCCGTTCATGGGAATCAGCGCAGCAAAGAAGAAGGCACAACAGCAGAGCGACCGCCAATATTGGTGCTCGCTTGCCTATAAGATGGCTCAGCCTGTGCTGGAAAATATGGCAAAGGGCGAGCTGCAGAAGAATATGCAGACGGAGTTCAGTCCAAGCTTCGACAACCGCAACCGGAAGGTGCTCTATATGGAGTGCTTCGGCAGATTGATGGCAGGCGTGGCTCCCTGGCTGACTCTTCCTGATGATGCCACAGCCGAAGGCAAGCAGCGTAAGCAGCTGCGTGAGTGGGCATTGGCTTCCTACAAGAATGCCGTAGATCCTCAGAACCCTGACTATCTCTGCTGGGGTATCGGCGGTCAGAACCTGGTAGATGCAGCCTATATCGCCGAGAGTTTCCTCCGGGCTTACGATACACTCTGGATGCCTTTGGATGAGGTGACCAAGCAGCGATACCTGAAGGAGTTTGCCAAGCTCCGCCACATCGATCCTCCTTATACCAACTGGCTTCTCTTCTCTTCAACCATCGAGAGCTTCATGGCAAAGGCGGGTGGCGATTTCGATGAATACCGTGTGAACTCGGCTTGCCGCAAGGTAGAGGAGTGGTATGTAGGCGATGGCTGGTATGCCGATGGTCCTTCGTTCGCATTCGATTACTACAGCAGCTATGTGTTCCATCCTATGTATCTGGAAACACTCCAGGCGATGGTGGATGCCAAGGTGAATTCCCGCCTCGACTATCAGAAGTACTACGACCGGGAGTTGAAGCGCTGCCAGAAGTACAGCATCATCCTCGAGAGATTCATCTCTCCTGAAGGAACCTTCCCGGCTTTCGGAAGAAGCATTCCTTACCGCATGGCAACCATGCAGCCGCTTGCCTTGATGGCATGGTATCAGAAGTTGCCAAAGGATTTGAGCAACGGACAGGTGCGTGCAGCCCTGACCAAGGTGCTCCATCGCATGTTCGACCAGGAGAACAACTTCAATGAGAAGGGTTATCTCTCTATCGGTTTCTGCGGAAACAGCCAGAAGAACGTAGCCGACTGGTACACCAACAACGGTTCGCTCTATATGACTACCCTTGCCTTCATGCCTCTCGGCCTGCCTGCCGATCATCCATTCTGGACCGATGCAGCACAGTCTTGGACCCAGGTGAAGGCATGGAACAATCAGCAGTTCCCTAAGGATCATCACTGGAAGGACGAGATAGTTACCAAGGACAAGTGGTAATTTTCAGTTTAGAGTTTACTGTTTAGAGTTTACTATTAAAAGTTTAGAGTTTAGAGTTAAGAGTTAATATAATGCGCAAGATATTGATGATGTTGGCAGCTGCAGCCCTGGCTTTGCCTTTGAGCGCAGCGCAGCCAGCCAAGAAGACCGCCAAGGTCAAGAAACAGAACAAGAAGGAGGTGAAGGCTTCCAGAAAGTGGGACCACGAGCAGGTGGTAGCACTCATCACGAAGGTAAACAATTACTGGCAGGCCAACAACAAGCCTGAGGTTCGTGCCTTCTGGGACAACGCCGCTTATCATACCGGCAACATGGAGGTATATAAGATGCTGAAGGACCAGAAGATGCTCGATTACACCATCCGTTGGGCTGAGCATAACGACTGGACCGGTGCTACAGAGGCTAATCCTGCCAAGTGGAAGTACAAGCCATACGGCGAGGGTAAGGATCACGTACTCTTCGGCGACTGGCAGATCTGCTTCCAGACCTACATCGACCTCTACAATATCGAGGCAGCCAAGGGCAATGCTGCAGCCTCAGAATTCATGGTGAAGCGTGCCAAGGAGGTGATGCACTACGAGGCTTACTCTGAGCCAACAGACTACTGGTGGTGGAGCGATGCCCTCTACATGGTGATGCCTGTGATGACCAAGATGTACAAGCTTACCGGAGACGTGAAGTATCTCGACAAGCTCTACGATAACCTCCTCACCACCGATGAGATCATGCTCGACAAGGAGACCAATCTCTACTTCCGCGATGGAAAGTACATCTATCCGAAGCACAAGAGTGCCAACGGAAAGAAGGATTTCTGGGCTCGCGGCGATGGCTGGGTTCTTGCCGGTCTGGCAAAGGTGCTCCAGGATATGCCAAAGGACTACAAGCACTATCAGTTCTTCGTAGATAAGTTCCAGAAGCTGGCTAAGGCTGTGGCTGAAATCCAGCAGCCGGAGGGTTACTGGACCCGCTCGATGATGGACCCTGAGCATGCTCCGGGACCAGAGACCAGCGGTACCGCCTTCTTCACCTATGGAATGCTCTGGGGAGTAAACAATGGTTATCTCAACAAGAAAGAATATAAGAAGGTGATAGACAGAGCCTGGACTTACCTCACGGAAACAGCCGTTCAGGAAGACGGCAAGGTGGGCTATGTTCAGCCAATCGGCGAAAGAGCCATCCCGGGACAGACCGTAGATGCCAATTCCCAGGCAAACTTCGGTGTGGGAGCGATGCTTCTCACCGCTTGTGAATATGATAAATATCTAAACACAAAACTATAATAGTAATGAATAAAAGACTGTTCGTAACATTGAGTATGGCAGGATTGGCAATGGTGGCCTTTGGTGCAAGAAAACCGAAGGCTGCCATTAAGTCGTCTGTAAAGACGGTAGCCATCCAGCAGCCAACTTTCACAGAGTGGCACGACCTCCAAGTGAATGAAATCAATCGTTTGCCTCTGCACACAATGCACTTCGCTTACGATCCTAACGACTTCCCTGGAACAGGTGCTGAGTATCTTGACAAGAAGAAGAGTATGAACTACCTGTCGCTTGAGGGCACATGGAAGTTCAACTGGGTAGCCAATGCAGATGAGCGCCCTACGGATTTCTACAAGACTGACCTTGATGACTCAAAATGGAACAACATCCAGATGCCAGGCAACTGGGAGATGTTGGGCTATGGTCAGCCAGAGTACGTAAATGTTGGCTTCGCATGGCGTGGCCACTTCGACCAGCAGCCACCAGCTGTTCCTACCAAGGACAACCACGTAGGTTCCTATCGTCGTGAAATCAATATCCCATCCAACTGGGATGGCAAGCGCGTCATCGCTCACTTCGGTAGTGTAACATCCAACATCTATCTCTATGTTAACGGAAAGTTTGCCGGTTATGCAGAGGATAGCAAGGTTGCCGCTGAGTTTGATATCACTCCTTTCCTGAAGAAGGGCAAGAACCTCATCGCATTCCAGACATTCCGCTGGTGTGACGGTTCATGGTGTGAGGATCAGGACTTCTGGCGTCTGAGCGGTCCGGCACGTGAGAACTATCTCTATGCCCGCTCCAAGGATCATCGCCTGCTCGATGTCCGTGTAGAGACTGAGCTGAAGAACAACTATAAGGATGGTTTCCTCAACATCACAGCCAAGGTGCAGGGCAATACCCTGGCATACTTCGGTCTTTACGACCCGGATGGCAAGGAGGTAATCGTTACAGGTACCGATAATGTAAGGAATGGTGTGGCTAAGTATCAGCTCCGTGTGAAGAACGTTCGCAAGTGGAGTGCTGAGACTCCTAACCTCTATACCCTCGTTGTATCTCCTATCCAGAACGGCGGTATGTACTTGCCATACGAGATTGTACAGGTAAAGGTAGGTTTCCGCAAGGTGGAGATCAAGAACAAGCAGTTCCTGGTCAATGGCCAGCCTGTTCTCCTGAAGGGTGCCAACCGTCATGAGATTGATCCTGATGAGGGCTACAACTTGAGTGAGCAGCGCATGATTCAGGACATCATGATGATGAAGCGCATGAACATCAATGCCGTTCGTACCTGCCACTATCCAGACGATCCTCGCTGGTATGATCTCTGCGACAAGTACGGATTGTATGTTGTGGCTGAGGCTAACCAGGAGAGCCATGGTTTCCAGTATGGCGACGATGCGGCTGCCAAGAAGCCTGAGTTTGCCAAGCAGATCATGGAGCGCAACCAGCACAATGTGTCTATGTTCTACAACCATCCTTCCATCGTAACATGGAGTATGGGTAACGAGACCGTGATGGGCGACAACTTCCTGCAGGCTTACAAGTGGATCAAGAGCCAGGACAAGACCCGCCCTGTTCAGTACGAGCAGGCTCGCCGTGGCGAGGGTACAGATATCTTCTGCCCTATGTACTATCCTGTAGCTGCTTCTGAGAAGTATGCCAAGGATCCAAATAGTCCGATGCCACTCATCCAGTGTGAGTACAACCACACCATGGGTAACTCTGGCGGTAACCTGAGCGATTACTGGAATCTGATCCGCAAGTATCCTATCCTCCAGGGTGGTTTCGACTGGGACTTCGTAGATCAGGCATTGCACCGCAATATCGTGAAGCCTATGAGCATCCTGCCTTACAAGATGAACAATGAGGAGCTTCGCAAGATAGAATATTGCTACGGTGGTGATTACAACAAGTATGATCCTAGCGACAATAACTTCAACTGTAATGGTATCATCGGTCCAGACCGTCAGATGAACCCTCATGCTTACGAGGTGGCTTATCAGTACCAGAACATCTGGGCCAAGATGGTGAATGCCGAGACAGGCGAGGTAAGCGTACACAATGAGAACTTCTTCCGCGACCTGAGCAACTATGCACTGGCATGGAGCCTGGAAGAGGATGGCGTAGAGACTCAGAATGGTACCATCGCCGACCTCGATGTTCCTGCACAGCAGACCAAGAACTTCACCATCCCTTACGACAAGAGCAAGATCAAGGGCAAGGAGGTATTCCTCAACATCGACTTCCGTCTGAAGGAGGCTGAACCATTGCTCACAGCCGGTCAGGTGATGGCTTATGCCCAGCTGCCGGTAGTTACCAAGCAGGCTTGCTCTGGCGACTGCAGCAAGATGCTGGCTCAGGGACATGGCAAGAAGAAGATGAAGCTGGCTGCCAAGAAGAACAATGTGGTAGCTGTTACCACACCTAACCTCACCTTCAAGATCGACCGTTCTACCGGTCTTATCTCTGAGTATGCTTACAATGGCAAGTTATTGCTCGGCGAGGGTGGTACCTTGAAGCCAAACTTCTGGCGTGCTCCTACCGACAACGATATGGGTGCAGGCCTCCAGAAGAAGTTCAAGGCTTGGAAGAACCCTCAGATGAACCTGAAGAACATCGACGTGAAGAAGGATAAGAAGACCAACTCGGTAACAATCCTCACATCATTCGATATGCCGGAGGTTCAGGGTCAGATGGATATCACCTACGTAGTATTCGCCAATACAGGTGCCGTGAAGGTAACAGAAGACTTCAAGGCTACAGAGGGTGCTAAGGTAAGCGATATGTTCCGTTTCGGTATGTTGATGCAGATGCCATACACCATGGAGAAGAGCAACTACTACGGTCGTGGTCCTATCGAGAACTACTCAGACCGCAAGGACTGCATGCGCATCGGTGTTTACACAGATGATGCCGACAACCAGTACTTCCCATACATCCGTCCACAGGAGAGTGGTACCAAGAGCGATATCCGCTGGTGGAAGCAGACCGATGCTACCGGCTTGGGCTTGCAGGTGAAGAGCTGCACTCCATTCTATGCCAGCGCTATCCACTTCGATACCGAGGAGCTTGACGATGGCGACGACAAGGAGCAGCGTCACAGCTTCGACCTGAAGAAGTCTAAGTTCACCAACCTCTTCCTCGATTCAGCCCACATGGGTGTAGGCGGCGAGAACTCTTGGGGTGCTTGGCCTTTGGAGAAGTATCGTGTACATTATGGCAACAAGACCTTCACATTTACCCTTATTCCACAGGGTAAATAGTAGAAAAACAGCGATTTGAGCGAAAATCCAATATATTATATCAGAAAATCCACCTCATTTGGGGTGGATTTTTTGTATCTTTGCATCGGTATTCTGATACGTCAATCGTATTATCTATAGAAATATAAACAAACCTACAAAACAACAATAACAGAGCAATATGAGAAAAGCTAAAATTTTCGCAGCAATACTGATGGCGATGTCTTCGCTCGGAGCTTTCGCACAGCATCAGTTTATGGTTCAGGCAAACAAGCCTGGAGTAGAAATCCAGCCTACCATGTATGGTATCTTCTTCGAGGATATCAACTTCGGTGCCGATGGCGGTCTCTATGCAGAGATGGTGGAAAACCGTTCTTTCGAGTTCCCACAGCGCCTGATGGGATGGAATACATTCGGCAACGTAACCCTCAATGACGTGAAGCCAGCCTTCGACCGCAACCCTCATTATGTAACTCTCGAGAGTGCCGGTGCGCGTGAGAAGCAGACCGGTTTGGAGAACCGCGGTTTCTTCGGTATGGGTCTGAAGAAGGATATGAAGTACGATTTCACCGTATATGGCCGTCTTCATCTCATCGATGGCAAGCAGGGCAAGATTCGTGTAGAGCTGGTCAATTCCAAGAATGATGTCATTGCCAAGCAGGTCATCAACATCACCAACAACAAGTGGCAGAAGCTTACAGCTACCCTGACATCTCCTCAGACCGATGCCAAGGGATTGATGCGCGTATATCTGGAGAAAGGTTCTGAGAGCGTAGATCTCGACCACATCTCTCTCTTCCCAGAAGATAACTGGAATGGTCTCCGTGCCGATCTCGTACAGGATCTCGCCGACCTGAAGCCAGGCATCTTCCGTTTCCCTGGCGGATGTATCGTTGAGGGAACCGACCTCGATACCCGTTATGAGTGGAAGAACTCCGTGGGTGCTCCTGAGAACCGTCCTCTGAACGAGAACCGCTGGAGAGATACCTTCCCACATCGCCTTTTCCCTAACTACTATCAGTCTTTGGGCTTGGGCTTCTACGAGTACTTCCTTCTTTCTGAGAAGATTGGTGCTGAGCCATTGCCAATTCTCTCTGTAGGTCTGGCTTGCCAGTATCAGAACGATGATAAGGATCCTAATGCGCATGTGGCAGTCAAGGATCTCCAGAGCTATATCGACGATGCACTCGACCTCATCGAGTTCGCCAATGGTCCTGTCACCTCCAAGTGGGGTAAGCTCCGTGCCGATATGGGTCATCCAGCACCATTCAACCTGAAGCAGATTGGTATCGGTAACGAGCAGTGGGGACCTATGTACCCTGAGCGTCTGCAGAAGTTCATGGAGCAGATCCATGCCAAGTATCCTAAGATCAAGATCTGCGGTTCATCTGGTCCATCTGCTGATGGCAAGGACTTCGACTACGGTTGGGAGCAGATGCGCAAGTTGGGCGTAGATATGGTAGATGAGCATTACTACAAGAGCCCTGAGTGGTTCCGCAGCAATGCCAGCCGTTACGACAAGTACGACCGCAAGGGTCCTAAGGTATTTGCCGGTGAGTATGCAGCTCATGCCGAGCACGATCCTAACTCTTGGGAGGCTGCGCTTTCAGAGGCTGCCTTCATGACCGGCTTGGAGCGCAATGCCGATGTGGTTTATCAGGCTACCTATGCTCCTCTCTTTGCTCATGTAGAGGGATGGCAGTGGCGTCCAGACCTCATCTGGTTCGATAATCTCAGCTCTGTGCGTTCAGCCAACTACTATGTTCAGCAGCTCTACGGCGAGAACAAGGGTACCAACGTATTGAAGCTTACCGAGAACGGCAAGGCTGTAGCTGGCGAGAATGGGCTCTATGCCACAGCTTGTTTCGACAAGGCTACCAAGAGCTACATCGTGAAGATTGCCAACACCTCTAACGAGGAGAAGGAAATCAACGTTACCTTCAATGGCATCAAGAAGTTGAATCCTGGCAAGGTAACCGTTCTCCATGCCGACAATATCCAGGCAGAGAACAAGATCGACAACAAGAACATGGTTGTTCCAGTTGTATCAGATGCTCAGGCTAACGGCAACGTCTTGAATGTGAAGATGAAGGCGAACAGCTTTGTAGTATATAGATTTTAAGTTTTAGTTTTAAAGTTTATGTAGTGTATAACCATTTAAGTTAGAAAAATGGCGAATCCCTTGCAGCAGCAATGTTGCAAGGGATTTTTTTTCACTAAAACGATGACTTGTTTTTATTAACGGCTTCTCAATAGGGATAATGCATAGAGAGGCAGTATGGTGACATGCCTTATGGCATCATTGTCCTGCTTGTCAATGTAATCAAATGATCCGAAATTCTCTAAGGAACAACGGAAGGCTTCGGTGAGCTTTTTCTCTCTCATGAATAGCCAGAGACTCTTCATGCCGCCCTGGGTGCCCGATTTGATTTCGATAGGGGTAATCTTCATGTTGTGGATTTCCAGATAGTCTATCTCGGCAACACTCTTCCCCTTCTGCTCCCAATAAAACATCTTCTGGCGCTGGATGCATGGTTTGTAACGCATCATCTCGAGTCCGGCAACCATTTCTGTTACACCTCCCTTATTGACAAGTTCCTGAGGGGTGCCGGCTAAAATAAGTTCTATGAGCTGTTGAGACAGGTCGCCTTCCAGTTGAAGCACAGCTAACAGTAATCCTGGGTCCAGAAAGAGCACCTTCATGCTTTTCTCGTCAGCTTCTGCATCCAGCGGAATACCATTGCCCGAGGTAGCGACCACAGGAGTAACGATTCCTGCAAGTGTCAACAGGCGGAGGGCTTCTCTGATTTGTGAACTCTGATAATCTGCTGATATTTGCTTGTATGTCAACTTCTCTCCTGCCTGATGGCAGATGCCACGCATCGTTGTGCGCAGTAAATCTGGCTTGACTCTCTTTTTATACTTGCTGAAATCATCTTCGTATGTCAGTATGATGTCTTCCTGGATGTTTCTGCATCGGTTGAAATCGTGTGTCTTGGTCCATGCCAGAACAGATTCCGGCATGCCTCCAACAAGCAGGTAGGTGCGGAAGTATTCCACGAGTTTATCATGGAAGGCTTGATCTAAAGACTGGTTTCCGTATGCTTCATTCCGGAGAAGGATGAGTCCTTCTTCGTGATTGGCATACAGGAATTCATCGAAAGTCATCGGATACATGAAGAGCGAATGAATCCTTCCTACTCCAAAAGTAGGGAGCTCCTGAAGCGCAAATTCCAGAAGTGATCCTGCGGCTATGACATGCAGCTCTGGATAATCTTCCTTGAAGAAGCGTAGTGCCATGATGGCTTCTGGGCATTCCTGAATTTCGTCGAGGAAGAGAAGCGTCTTACCTGCTTCTACAGGGACATTGATATAACTGCTGATTTTTTTAGCAATCAATCGTACGTCAATATCCCCCTGGAAGAAGGTTTTGATTGCCTTGTTACGTTCGAAGTTTACCTCGGCGAAATACTCGAATTGCTTTCCAAAGTTTTTGACTGCTGATGACTTTCCAACCTGTCGGGCACCACGAAGCAGCAAGGGTTTTCGCATGGAATCTTCCTTCCAGGCGATGAGTTCTGAGTCTATGTTTCTATGTATATATTCTGTCATAATTGTAACTGTTTGAATAACAGGCGCAAATATAGCTAAAATACTCAAATCCGAGAAATAAATCGCGTTAAAATACTCAAATCCGAGAAATAATCGGCGTTAAAATACTCAAATCCGAGAAATAATACGACCTGCACGGTTGAAATTACCCAATACGCCCTGAACCAACGGTCACCGTCCGAAGGGAAAGGTAAAGGGCAGAAGCTTTCAGCCCGTTTTAACCGTATAGTTTGTTTTTTTTATTGTCGGATAAGCCCGAAAAAACGACGTTTAAACGCATTTGATAACAAATAGGCACGATGACCCGAAAAGGGAGGTTGCGAATATACATTTTTTTATATATCTTTGCAATCAATAAGATTCTATTTGTTCAATCAATAAGATTCTATTTGTGTAATCAATAAAATTCTATTTTTGTATTAACTGATAAACATGTAAGGCTTATGAGACGGAAATTTCACAGTTTAACTTTTGTGTTCATGGCATTGTTGATGATGTTGATGACGTTCGCTTCATGCAGCAAACTTCAGGATTTGCTGAATGAGGGAGATGATGACGACGACGATGGAGGCATTAATCCACCGGAACTCGTAGAAGGAAGAATGGAAGACATCGCTCTTTCGGGTATCGTGAGAGATGCCAGCGGCACTCCAATCGAGGGCGTGAGCATCGTGAGCGGCTCTTCTGCTGCTACTACCAATACCGACGGATTCTTTGAATTCGACCAGATTCAGGTAGTAAGTGTCCAGAACGACCGCTCGGTGGTGAGATTCAGCAAGGCGGGCTATTTTGATGTGGTGCGTTCTATGGATGCTGACGATGATGCTGCCGATGGCGCAAGCTGGGAGGTAGTGATGTGCAAGAAGGAGAACAATGATTTCACCAGCATCAAGACCTATTCTTCTTCATCCGACCAGACCCTGCAGGCTGGCGAAATGAAGATTGATATGCCGCAGGATGGATACAAGGTGGATGGCACCGGAGTCGGCTATACCGGAAAGGTGAAGTCGGAGATGGTGTATCTGGATCCTAACAATGAGCGATTCGCAGAGATGATGCCGGGTGGCGACCTCGCCGCTGTGCGTTCCGACAACTCCAGCGCCCAACTGGTTTCCTACGGAATGACCGACCTGAACATGTATGCCGAAAATGGCGACAAGCTGCAGCTCAAGGATGGCTGCAAGGCAAAGCTTACCTTCCCGATACCAGCCGGAATGGGTGAGAATCCGCCAGCCAGCATCCCTTTGTGGAGCTTCAATGAGAAGACAGGACTCTGGGAGGAAGAAGGAAGTGCCCAGCTTCAGGGAAATGTATATGTAGGAGAAGTGGCTCATTTCTCCTGGGTCAACCTGGATTATCCTGAAAAGCAGGGCACCGTTTATGGATATGTAAAGGATGATACCGGCAAGGTTCTGCCAGGTGTAAGATTGAGCATCGGACAGTTGCTGGCTTCTACTGTATCCAAATCGGATGGATATTATTCTCATGAAGTTCCTGCCAATACAGACTTCAGCATCACTGTGAAGGATCTGTATTATGGCGGCATCAACCAGAAGGTTTCTGTAAAGGTTCCTGCCCTCTCTCCGGGAGAAAGACGTCAGGTGGATATCACGCTGCCTCACCTGGTTCGCGTATATGGCAAGGTGATGAATGAGCGGGGCGACGGCATCCGCTCAGCGGTATGGGTGCAGACGGAAAAGGCTAAGACAGAAGTTCTCCAGACCGATAAGGATGGTAACTTCAATGTGTATGTACCGAAGGATATGAAGGGTAAAGCCACCGTATATGCCCGAACCTATCGAGGTGATGAGGTTTCCAAGGACATAACCATCAAGGATAAGGATGTATATGTAGAACTGATTGTAAGCGGCTCTGGTGGTGTCAATACCAATATGATCCATATCTTCTCTGATGTCCTGGGCAATGAAGCATGGCCTATACCAACCTATACGAATCCGATTAGCGGTGTGCTTCTTCTGGATGATAATTTGATGCTGATACCAGAAGAAAGAGCTAACATCTTGATGTCTATATTGGTAGCTCATTATGATAAGGAGAAGACTACCTATACGGATGGTGTAACAGCCAGCGTGGCTAATCGGACAGAGAAGCGCCTGTTCCAGACTATGGCGGGCAAGGAAATGAAGTGTACCGTACAGAGAAACGGTAATGATTTCGTGTTCTCACTGGAAGGAAATGGAGCCTTTGGCAAGGTATCTTTTGACGAAGATGATGCCGATGATCTGGATTCTGATGAAAAATATGATGAGAATGCCAAGTTGGTTGGCAAGATGATGAGCTATCCGCTCCTGGCTGCAGCCAAGACACTTCGCAACATCAAGCCGGTAGATGCAGGCTTCCCTTCTTTCACTCCACAGCTGGAGGCAAAGGCTCCTTTGGCACTGCTGATTACGGAAAGTCTCAATCTGGGTAAGGGCGGCATCATTTATTATAATGGTGGAAGCAGCGATTATCAGAAGTTGAAGAATGCGGCAGCCAAGTTAGGCCTTACCAATATGGGAGAGGACAATGAGGATGGCTATATGGCGGTAAACTTCTATTCGGCAAAGGAGAAGAAGCTGATTACGCTGGAGTATGATCCTCATGCTACAGGCGCTACAGACAAGAATACCTTTGAGGATATTGATGAATATGCCCCAATCTATATGATGGTATTGGATGGTATATCAGAAGATACGCTCCGTGCCATGATGGAGGAGGATGCCGATGATACCCGCAGCACCCGAGTAACAGCCCGCAGGCATCTCAATCCGATATCAAAATGTAAGTTTGATGGCTTTAAGACGAAAAAAATATTCCAAAAGCTTGCCCGTTTGCGTTAATTTGCCTATATTTGCAAGGTAAATTCGTAGAAAACTTAACTTTCGCAGTCCAGCACTGCGAAAGTTCTGTAGAAAATAATAGAAATGATGAAAAATGATAAGTTTTGCCTCTGGCAGGTTCTCCTGCCTCTCTTGCCTCTGCTGATGATCCTGGCTTCCTGCCGGAAATCGGCAGAGGAAACTGCTGATAACCTGCGTATCGAAAAACTGCATCAGCTCGATGAACTCCTCAATGCGCAGTCGCCGCAGGCTAAGACGGAAATAGAAAAAGGTATGAAGCTGGCGAAAGACAGCCTCACGTTTTATGAGTATTATGCCAGGAAGGGAAGATGGTTCTGCCAGTCGGCAACGCCCGATTCTACGGTAGGCTATGTGGACCGCACCCTGCGTTTCGCCCTCCGTCAGCCCGATACTCCGCGCCGCAACGGACTTCTTGCCTATACCTACAACTGTCAGGGCATCAACTATCATAATTTTCATCGCAAGGCAGACGAGGTGGTTTCGCTCTACCAGTCTGCCTATGCCTATTCCATGCGTAGCGATGTGCAGCATCAGGCGCCTAGCATCTGTGCTAACCTGGGTGATGCCTATCTCTTCAAGAATCAGTTGCCGCAGGCTGCCTCCTGGTATCGCCGTGCGCTCTTTCTGGTAGATTCTCTCCAGCTGCCTAAGGAGGAGAATGTCTCCCTCTATGTGGGTCTGGCTACCATCTACCTGAAACTCAATGATTTTGATGCGTCGCTCCAGTGCTATCAGCAGACGGAAGACCATCTCCCGCAGATGTCGCTGGCTATGCAGGCGTATTACCTGAACAATTACGGCAACTACTACTATTATAAGAAAGACTATGCCCAGTCGCTCCGCAAATTCCTGCAGCTGAAGCAGTTGCTGGAGAAGCACAAGAAGGGCGACTGCTTCGACATGTATCTCTGCAAGCTGAATATGGCAGATGTGTATCTCAATCTGGACAGCATTGCCCAGTCGGAGAAATATCTTGCCGAGAGCGAGCCTTTCATGGTGGCCAACCACGATCGAGAGGCGGTATATTACTGTAATACGATTCATATCGGTCAGGAGGTGAAGAAGGGAGATATGGCGGCTGTTACCCGCATTCTGGACAGCGAGAGACAGCAGTTCGGCGAGGATATCAGCAATCTCGTAGCCTTCAACCTGCGTCAGATCCGCAATCAGTATCTGCAGCGATATTACCTCGCCAAGGGCGATTACCGCATGGCATTCGAGAATCTGCGCAGGGATATGCAGAAGAATGATTCGCTGGAGCACAACAGAATCAAGATGAGAGCTTCTGAAATCATGGACCGCTTTACCCAGGATACGCTGAAACTGCATCACGACCTGGTGCTTGAGCACAAAACGGCACAGTTGAACCAGACCCGCTTCATCGCCCTGGCTGTAGTGCTGCTGATTCTGCTGCTGTGCATGTTCTTCGTCATCAAGAGCATGCGATCCGGCAAGCGGCTCGAAGAGAGCAGGCATCGCGTGCTGCAGTTGAAGCTGGAAGGGGCAAGAAACCGAATCTCCCCTCATTTCGTGTTCAATGTCCTCAACAACAAGATCCTGCATGCCGGTACGGCGGAAGCCGACGAGCTGATGGGGCTTGCCCGGTTGATACGCAGCAACCTCGACCTGTCCTGCCAGTCGAAGGTATCTCTGGCCGCAGAGATCGGTTTCGTGAAGCAGTATCTGGCGGTGGAAACTCCGCTGATGGGCGATGATTTCGATTTCTCGCTGCAGATAGATCCCGAAGTGGATGTGGAGAATACGTATATCCCGTCGATGTTTGTCCAGATTCTCGTAGAGAATGCCCTGGTTCACGGGCTGAGAGGCTGGGAGGGAAGGAAGATCTTGCAGGTAAAGGTTGGTAGAAAGCAGCCGGGCTATACCGTGGTTTCCGTGCTGGACAACGGCAGGGGATTCGATATTCGCCAGAAGGGAAAGAAGCGTACCGGACTGGGCATCATCACCCAGACCCTGGCAGTGGTGAACGAGCATAATCGCCACAAGATGACCTTCTCGCTGCAGAACCGGAAGGCAGAAGATGGCAGCGTGGCAGGATGTCAGGCGCAGGTATGCATACCCGATGGCTTCGTGATGTAGCAGAACTTGCGAAATTTGAATATAAACAATATAATAAGGTGTATGAAAGTTGTAATCATAGACGACGATAAATCTTCAGGCAAGGCTTTGGCTGATTTATTGGAAACGAAATACGATATGGAGGTGCTGGGATGCGCGCTCTGTGGGCTTGACGGCCTGGCGATGGTAAACAGGTACCAGCCCGATGTGCTCTTCCTGGATGTCCAGCTGCCCGATGTGAATGGCTTGGATTTCCTGGATAAGCTGTCGGGATTCGTGCACCGCCGCTGCCAGGTGGTGATGTACACGGCATACGATGAATATATCCTGACAGCCTTCCGCAAGCAGGCTTTCGATGTGCTGCTCAAGCCTATCAATCCCCAGGAGCTGGATACCATCGTCAGACGACTGGAAAAAGAGGCTGAGAAAGAGGCTGAAAAAGAGGCTGAGAGAGTGGTAGGGGCTGGCGTGAAGAATGCACCCGTTGCTAACGGCAAGCTGCTCTTCTATACCAACTCCGTGGATTTCAGGCTGGTGGATAAGGAGAATGTCTGCCTCTTCCAGTATAATCACGAAGTGAGATGCTGGGAGGTGGTGGTAGCTGATAACAGGAAGCCTATCAGGCTGAAACGCAGCGTGAAGAGCACCGACCTGCTTGCGCTCGCCCCTCATTTCATGCAGGTAAACCAGAAGTTCATCGTCAACATCAATTACCTCATCGAGGTGGTTGACAATGTGTGCCATTTCTATCCCCCTTTCGATGAAATCGACTATGTAAAGGTGGGCAGACTCTATAGAAAGAAACTGATAGATAGATTTTTAAGTATTTAAAACATAAGTAGGTATGATGAGAAAAAAGTATTCCGTCATCATGATGATGATTGTCCTCTTCGGAGGACAGACAGCCCTGGCGCAGGAGAAAATCGTGCCAGAAACTCCTCCCGTTCCGCAAGACCGGCTGGACACCCTCTATTACAACAAGAGCTGGAAGGTAACCCCTAACAAGGCTTTCGCCAACTATTATCGCCTGGCGCTCTATCCTGCTGATTCTACGGCAGCCAAGGAGTTCCGCACCTACTATATGAGCGGCGAACTGCAGGGCGAGGGAAGTTTCGTGGTCCTCGACAAGAAGGATGATGCCAAGAGCCAGTTTGCCGGCACCTTTACCACCTATTTCAAGGATGGACAGGTAGAGCAGAAGAAGACCTATCTGGCAGGACTGCTCTCGGGCGAATATACCTCTTATTATAATAACGGCAACGTGAAGGAGCATTTCTTCATGAACCAGGGCAAGAAGATGGGGGTAGGAGCCTCTTTCACGGAGAACGGCAGGGTATGCACCCTTACTCCCTACAAGAATGATATCCCTGAAGGATTTTATGTAGTGGTGGATGCCGACGGCAACTATTCCAAGTATTCGCTCACCGACCACCAGCCTATCCAGGAAACCCCTTCGCCTGATGAAATCCTCACCGAGTATAAGAACGGTGTGGCATGGCCTTATTACAACAAGAACGGACTCATCGTGGGCGTGAGCAATTCGATGGTAGATGAGAACATCGGCGATTACCGCGAAATCGGCGTCTTCATCGTCAATAAGAGCATGATCAATGTGGATATCGACCCTTCCCAGATAGAAATCTACGATATGAAGGGCGGCAAGCGAAAGAATTTCGAACTGGTGGGCGCTGATGAGTATGACAAGAAGATCTTCAAGTTCAAGAAGAAGGTGGCTAAGCGTGCGGTAAAGAACAAGGCGATAGTGCAGACCGAACGTGAGAACAACGTGAATGCCAACCTGGGCGCACAGGTGTTTGATGCCGGAACCTCCAATACGCTGAAGGATTTCCAGACCCGTATCTGCCGGATGCAGCAGCTGGAAGACGGCAACCGCATGAAGTATTCCGACAAGATGCCTGAGGACCTGGGCTATCTGGAGCGCACCACCATCCATCCGGGCGAAGTGGTTTCGGGCTATCTCTACACCACCGACCGCAAGGCTGCCGATCTCTTCGTCAAGGTAAAGATCAAGGGCATCGACTATCTCTTCGAGTGGAAGGCAAGCAAGAAGAAATAACGTGTGTGAGATGTGAATGCTAATTATTAAAAAATAATGGAAATGATGAAAAAGATTTTGATGATGGCCATCTTGTGCCTCGTATTTACAACAAGTGGTTTTGCACAGTTCAAGAGAACAGCATTCAATCATGTGGGTCTGAATGCAGGTGTGGGTACCGAAGGTATCAGCATAGGTGTTGCGGCTCCTGTTTCCAATTTCGTGGAGTTGGAGGCAGGCGTGGATATTCTGCCAAAGTTTCTCTCGATATCTGAACAGATGAACATAACGGCAGATGCCTCTATCATCGTTCAGGGACAGTCGGTGAGGATTCCTAATTCCAAGGTGGATGTGGATGCAGATTTCTCCCGCACAGCCTTTCATGCCAAGGCGAACATCTATCCTTTCGGCGGCAACAGCAAGTTCTTCGTGGCTGCCGGCTTCGCTTGCGGCGGTGCCAAGATTGCCAAGCTGAGCGGTCACAGCGATGATCTGGCGCAGTTTATCAGTAAATATCCTGAATATTCAGATGAGATTCTGAAAAACGTAGGTGCGGAACTCTCGGATTACAATATCAAGTTCGACAAGAATGGTGATATCAATGCCGACCTGCGCTGCAACTCCTTCCGCCCTTATCTCGGTCTGGGCTTCGGAAGAGTGGTTCCCAAGAACCGCCTGGGTTTCCGCTGGGAGATCGGCTGCCAGTATATGGGCAAGCTGAAAATCTATCAGAACGGCGAGGAGGTAGATGTCAGGAAAGCTCTCAATGATTCGATGGGTGAAGATGGCGGCGACATCGCCGATATCGTGGATAAACTGAAGTTCTATCCTGTGCTCAAGTTGCAGATTGTGGGCAGAATCCTGTAATCAAAATAAGAAAAGTTTGAATTATACATAAAAAAACGGGCAAAATGGTAGCAGTTAGCCAATTATTTCGTAACTTTGCACCCGCAAACTTATAAAAAAATAAAAGAAGAATGGCTAATTTGAGATTTGAGGTTGTAGCCGAGGCCTTTAAAAAGAGACCTGTTGAGGTGGAAACTCCCAAGGTGCGCCCTTCGGAGTACTTCGCCAAGTATGTATTCAACCGCCAGAAGATGTACAAGTATCTGCCATCCGATGTGTACGAGAAACTCATCGATGTGATAGACAACGGTAATCGTCTGGACCGTTCCATCGCGGATGCCGTGGCTGCCGGCATGAAGCTCTGGGCTGAGGAAAACGGGGTAACACATTATACTCACTGGTTCCAGCCATTGACAGAAGGTACTGCCGAGAAGCACGATGCCTTCGTGGAGCACGACGGTAAGGGTGGTATGATTGAGGAATTCTCCGGCAAGCTGCTGGTGCAGCAGGAACCGGATGCCAGCTCTTTCCCTAACGGCGGTATCCGTAACACCTTCGAGGCTCGCGGCTATTCTGCATGGGATCCTACATCGCCAGTGTTCATCATCGACGATACCCTCTGTATCCCTACCATCTTTATATCTTATACAGGTGAGGCGCTGGACTACAAGGCTCCATTGCTCCGCTCGCTCCATACCCTGAGCGAGGCGGCTACCGAAGTGTGCCACTACTTCTACCCTCAGGTAAAGAAGGTGCAGACCAATCTCGGATGGGAGCAGGAGTACTTCCTGGTAGATGAGAGCCTCTATTCGGCTCGCCCAGACCTGATGCTCACCGGACGCACCCTGATGGGTCACGATTCGGCCAAGAACCAGCAGATGGACGACCATTATTTCGGAACCATCCCAGAGCGTGTGCAGGCTTTCATGAAGGATCTTGAAATCCAGGCACTCGAACTCGGCATCCCTTGCAAGACCCGTCATAACGAGGTGGCTCCTAACCAGTTTGAGCTGGCGCCTATCTATGAGGAGTGCAATCTTGCAGTAGATCACAACATGCTCCTGATGAGTCTGATGAAGCGTGTGGCTCACAAGCACGGTTTCCGTGTGCTCCTTCACGAGAAGCCATTCGCTGGCGTCAACGGTTCCGGCAAGCACAACAACTGGAGTCTCTGCACCGATACCGGCGTGCTGCTGCATGCGGCAGGCAAGACTCCTGAGGATAACCTCCGCTTCGTGGTCTTCATCGTAGAGACCCTGATGGGTGTCTATAAGCACAACGGACTGCTGAAGGCATCCATCATGAGTGCTACCAATGCCCACCGTCTGGGAGCCAACGAGGCACCTCCAGCCATCATCTCCTCATTCCTTGGCAAGCAGCTCACCGATCTGCTCGACCATATCGAGAAGGCTGACAAGGAGGAACTCTTCGCCCTGGCTGGCAAGAAGGGCATGGAGCTGGATATCCCTGAGATTCCGGAGCTGATGATTGATAATACCGACCGCAACCGTACCTCACCATTCGCCTTCACCGGAAACCGTTTCGAGTTCCGTGCCGTAGGTTCTGAGGCAAACTGCGCATCTTCGCTCATCGTGCTGAATGCAGCCGTAGCTGAGGCGCTCGAGAACTTCAAGGCTCGCGTGGATGCCTTGATAGCCAAGGGCGAGGACCAGACATCGGCAATCATCGACATCGTAAGAGAGGACATCAAGACCTGCAAGCCTATCCGTTTCGATGGCAACGGCTATTCTGACGAGTGGAAGGAAGAGGCTCAGAAGCGTGGTTTGGACTGCGAGGCATCCTGCCCGGTAGTCTTCGACCGCTACCTGGACAAGGAGAGCATCGAGATGTTTGCCAAGACCAACGTGATGAGCGAGAGCGAGTTGAAGGCGCGCAACGAGGTGAAGTGGGAGACTTATACCAAGAAGATTCAGATTGAGGCTCGTGTGATGGGCGACCTGACCATGAACCACATCATTCCTGTGGCTACCCACTATCAGAGCCGTCTGGCAAAGAATGTAGAGGGTATGATTCATATTTTTGGTGGCGAGGAAGGCAAGAAACTGACCGCCCGCAACGTGAAGATTATCCGTGAGATAGCCGAGCGCACCGAGTCGATAGAGCGTGGTGTAGAGGCATTGGTGGATGCCCGCAAGGTAGCCAACAAGATTGAGAGTGAGCGCGAGAAGGCTGTAGCCTATCATGATACGGTAGCTCCGAAGATGGAGGAAATCCGCTATCAGATCGACAAGCTTGAGCTGCTGGTAGCTGATGAACTCTGGACCTTGCCGAAGTATCGAGAGCTGCTGTTCATCCGCTAAGGCTGAAAGGCGTAATAGCATACGGAAGGCATATTGCTACGGCGCTAGCCAATGGCCGCAAGGCCAGATTCCGTATAAAATCCGTGCGTAATCCGTACAGCAGGAAAGCTCTTCCGATAACTCCGCGTAATCCGATGAAGAAAAATAGAGAATAAATAAAAAAAGAGGATGTGTCATGAATTTATGACACACCCTCTTTTTTTTTGAGAAGTAATTGATAAAAATCTAAGATTCCTTATGCAGTTCTACGACATGCAGCTTGTCACGCCCAGAGAGGCGGCAAGAGCGGTCAAGATAGATATTGCAATCTGCAATACTGTTTTCCATGTTTCTTTCTTCATACGCAGTTTTTTTTAGTGATTAATGATTATTGATTGATTCCGTTAGTCGTTTCTGCGATTTGCAATTCGCATCAGCTGTTTTATTGATTAATGATTAGTGTTTGATTCCGTTAGGCGTTTCGGCGGATTTGCAATCCGCCGTTAAAAAACGTCCTAACCTATTTGAGCTCTGCGGATTTGCAATCCGCATCAGCAAGATTTAAAAATTTACGTTGTCGCCGCTGCTGTCGGTTTCACCTCCGCCCTGGCTGGTGCCGCCGTTATCCTTGTTGGTCTCGCCGCCAGCGCCCTGACTGGTACCCCCGCCAGCACCCTGACTGGTACCACCTCCGCCCGGTGTATTCTCAGTTCCACCGCCATCGGCTCCCGAAGTATAGTCATCGTATGCCACGATCTTGGTGAGCTTCTTCAGCTCGGCGTTGCTCCAGGTCTTCGTGTTTCTTACAATCAGGTGCACGCCCTGCACGCTAGCCGCCGTCACCTTCTCCTTGCTCACCTCGCCACGCGAAGTCATACCGATGGAGAACAATCCGAGGTCGGAGAAACGGACGCTCTTGCCATCCAGAATCAGATGCTTCAGACAGTCGAGGGTATCCATCAGCACACCGTGGATGGTGCCTCGGCTGTATGGAGAGTTGTGCTCAGAGATATGAGTCACGAAGTCCTCGAAACTCATCTCACGGTCGCTCACGGCAGTAGCATACCAGAGTTTCTTACCAGCGTTCTCACCCGTCTGAGGGGTACGCATAATCTTACGATACTTACTAGTTCCTTGTCCCATAGTCAATCAGTTTTTTAAAGGGTTAATAATTAATTTTTTGACGATGCAAAGGTACGGCTTTTTTAGGGAACCGCCAAAAATCAGGGTGTGATAAGCCCCGATTTTCAGCAGCCCCAGATTCCGAATCCCGTTAATGAGCCTAACTCGCTCTAAATTGGACTTTGATTGAAAATCAAGAAGTTGGGCGTTTGCCT
>ERZ1023869.73-NODE-73-length-47253-cov-60.161363_pt1 | contig 47253 bp, 41 predicted proteins | sample MGYA00380390_ERZ1023869 | MGnify/ENA primary metagenome ERZ1023869 (study PRJEB33179, sample SAMN07449005) | human gut metagenome | biome: Human-gut; feature: Human associated habitat; material: Faeces | host: Homo sapiens | place: India: Bhopal | collected...
CGTGCTTACAGCGTATAGCTGCTTAGCACATTATTGAATTATTAACGAACTATTGATACAATAAACACAATTTTAAATCGGCAGGTCATCAGATAATCTGATGGCATTTTTGTTGCTGTGCAGATAGGAAATCCAGAAAATTTGTACTTTTGTAGTCGATATTTAAGAAAAAAGAGTCAACGTATCAATATTTTTTGTACCTTTACCGACAAAACGGATATGATTGTCCGCTAACTTCATGATGATTGGCTTACGAACAGATTATTCGCAATGGTCAGTTAATGGCAGGTTGCCAAACAGAAAATCTGATTATTCTTATGGTTGGAGAAGTTTATAGTCAAGAGAAAAAATAGATTTACTTTTATGGAGAAGTTTGAAATATTTAAATTAAGGCTCTGTAAAGGCTTATTTAATGGCATTATATCTGATTACATATTAGCTGTAGTTAAGAGTACAGAGCATATTTTAGAAGGACCAATATTAGCTGAAATTTTAGATGATTCTTATGTCACGAAGTTTAAAGACTACATTCATGGCAATAACCTAAAATTTCAAATAGATAATTGTGTGCTGTTACCTGAGGAATTACGTTTTATCTATGGTAACGTATCTAAATTTATTCTTAATGGAAAATACGTGAGAAAATTCAATAATTTCTACAGCGGTATCAGAACTGTAAAATATAATGCTGTAGAATATGAAGACTTTTATACTGGACAAATTCCTGATGGAATGACGTTAAATGGTCCTATTTCTCTTAATGATTTACTCCCCATAGTCTATACTGAAATATCTGTATTTTGCGCTCGTGATGATAGAAGATGTTTAGCAGATATTGCCGATAGAATACGTAAACGCTATTATTTACCGTTTTCTGCAACATCATTTCCTTGTGTTTCTCGCTCGGAATTTGATAAAAGTATGTCTGATAAGAGTAATAAAAATAAGAAGTTACAAAGTGAAAGTGTATATAAACTATATAATGTTCGAGTTCAACCAGACAGAAAACATTTTCGTGTAAACCTTTATAATGAGCATTGTGTATATGAACCTGACACTATAGATTATGAACTATGTGACTCTGTTTGGGCTTCAGAGTTACTACCATACCAAGGTCGTTCTGTAAATATTCCCGAGTATAATAGTGAAGGCTTACCACTGGGCATTTTATGGGGACATAATATTTTTTGTAATCTTTCTTTTCAACCTAGTTATCAAATAATAGGTGAGAATCGTCAGATTAGGACAGATAAATATGGTTATCATTATAAAGATTCTCAAGTGTGGGCTTTTTGTTTAGTATCGAAAGTTGACGAATATGGTAATTGGGTTTATATTAAAGGATATGATCCAATATATCAAAGAATGCAGATAGAAGAGAAGAAATATAAACCAACACCAGAGGCTATAGAATCAGAAATAAATGACATATATGTTGAGGATATAGATTTAGAAGAATATCGCCATAGATTCAGAAATAGTGATTTTTCAAAATCAGTTTCTGAGTCAACCTCATCTATTGAATATGTTGATTTTAATGTTAGGTATGATAAGTACTCTTCCTACAGTATGTATCCTTTTATATGCTTACCTATTATGGAAACACCAATCATGCCCTATAGAATACAAAAAAGAGTTTACAATCGTGGAATTCAAGAAGATTCATTTGAAAAAATGCTTTCTCGATTCATAAAAGATCCTTATGAGGTCAGATCTGATATTGGTTTGGTAAATACAGAGACTTATGTTATGAACCCGATATTGCTATTGTTCATCAGGGACATCCTCATGTTCATATTGATATAGAGATTGACGAACCTTATTCTGTTAATAACGAACCAATTCATTATATCGAATGTGATAATGACCAAAAGAGGAATAAATATTTTGTTGACCATGGGTGGATTGTTATTCGTTTTTCAGAGAGACAGATTACACTTTATCCTAAAGGTTGTTTAAAAGTAGTCGAAGATGTTTTGTCATCAATTGATTCTACGTATTTGCCTGAAAAAAAAACTTTAAATGAACAAATTGTCTCCGAAAGACATTGGTCACTTGAAGAGGCCCGTCAAATGATAGCAGCAAATGAGAGGTCGAAATATTTAGGTTTAGACATTGTGCAAAAGTCTGTCCCAAATAGTGGTGAAACATTCCCAAAACAACTGACAGAATCAGAAAAACGTGTTAGAGCGGAAATAAAATCTCAGAATGAGTCAGACTTGCAAAGGGAAGAAGTACAAGAATTATCATTTTCTGCCCAAACAGGCAAAAAAGTATCTTGGTGGCGAAGAATCTTGCGTTATTTTATAATGCTAAAAAATAGATAGAAATAAAATGTGATTTTAGGACCCCATCTTTAACATATAAACCAAGACGCAGGCAGTACGAATTCAAATAAAGAGTTTGACGCACATTTTCAGTGCATCAAACTCTTTATTTTTTATCTACAATAGTTTATTTTACTGCAACCTTGATTGTATTATCACCAAATTTTGCAATAACCATGGTTTCTGATACTGCGCAGGATGCGGTACCGTCAACGGCAGAAGATGAGCCGATAAGCTTGCCATCAGCTGCATAAAACTTAACCACCTCGCCATTATCAAGACCCGAAATGCAGACGATGCCATCATGAGCGGAAGCCACAACGCCACGGGTTCTAGCCTGATAGATGTTGGTTGTATTTCCAGGTTGGCATTGACCCAATATAGTGTTGCCTTAGCCTTTTCGGATGCAGAATAGCCATCAGCTGTTGCATATACAGATATGTCATAAGCTGCTGAAAGAGATACATTACCGTCTTCGCAAAGTGCATCTGTAGCCATATCCTAATCACTGATAGTATAATGATACTTTGCTCCTGCTGTTTCGCTAGAGAACTTTAATTTACCTGCACCATAAAAGATGGATGGTGTGGCACATGGAACTACAGGCTTATCGTCATCACCTGATTCGTTTGGATTCCAGGCTGATATATTAATAAAATCTGAGCCGAAAGCTTTCTTAGAATCCTGAAGATATTCCGCTGGGACTTTTATTTCTACATAGTTTGACAACCCCATGCTAGAGTAATCACTTGTAGGTGGTAGACCTTTAAAAAAAATTGTATTAAGTTTTACACAGTTTATAAAGGTACTATATCCTCCTATCGTTTCTACTGATGCGGGAATAATAATGGAAGTCAAACTACTGCAATACGCAAAACATAAAGAACCAATAGATGTTACGGATGCAGGAATAGTTATTGAAGTTAAACTACTGCAACCATAGAAACAAGCTCTACTCAACGATGTTACAGATGGCGGAATGGTTATTGAAGTTAAGCTTTTGCAATCCCAAAAACAACTCCAATCCAAAAAAGTTACTGATGAGGGAATAATTATTGAAGCTAAACTACTGCAACCATAGAAACATTCATACCCCAATGATGTAACAGATGAAGGAATATCGATAGATGCTAAGCTACTGCAATCCTTAAAACAACCTTCTCCCAATGACGTTACAGATGAAGGAATGACTATAGAAGTTAAGCTACCACATTCCTTGAAGCAACGAACACCAATTACCGTTACAGTTGAAGGAATTGTGACAGAACTCAAGTTATAACAGGCATTAAAGCATTCTGCTCCTAAAGTAACAACAGAATATTCCGCTCCATCTGTGCCTTTAATTTTTTCTGGAACAACAATATCTCCAGCATATTTTCCATTCGTTTTAGGTATGAGTATTGCTGTCTTTGTTTCTGAATCTAATTTGTAATTTAGACCATCAATTTCTTCAGCAAATGCACTGCTAGTAGTCATAACGAGCATGACCACCATGATAATAAAGCTCTTAAAAGAGTTGTGGGCTGATAGACTTATGCCTGTCCGTTTTTAAACGTAAAATGTACCATAAATAAATATTTTACTAATTCAACAATATCAGATTATTCAATAACGATCATCCAAATGGTTTGGATTGTATCTTGGCATAATATCTTTTTCCAACACCATAAGCATACCTCTATCCTCAACTTGTTCCCAGAAGTTGCATTAGTAACTAAATTTATATGAAATGGCGTAGGACTATTGTTCTGTCGCCGGAATAGAGGTTGTGGAAAGACCTTTCAACTAGCAACATACAATAGCCCACGCCAAAAGGTATATCAATACCTTCCCCTTAAAGAGGAAAGAATACAATAATCCCATAGCGTGAGCCGTATTGCAGTTCGTCATAGTTGAATTTTGAAATTTCCACATTTCTATTTCAAGACTTACATTCAATACGCTCATTCATTTGAGTCTTCATCGTAGCCGTTCTTTTCCGTCTACTCCAACTCTGACCGCAAAAGTAAGCAATATTCTTGATACTGCCAAACTTTTAGCCACTTTTTATCGGAAGAACTTGATTTTTCTGAAAAGGATAAGAAAAAGGCATCGGATGGCGCCACTGCCAAAAAGATAGCACTTCCACATTCCTATTTCATGACGGCTCCAATGCCCATAAACCTTTAACTTACCTATCCTACAAATATCAAAACCTACCTTGTATGAAATGCCATTCTGTATGTATCAAATGACAAAGAGGAGGCGTCATAAGTCTAAATTACAGTTGGCGCATAACAGTTGGCCTACGCATGCACATCATCTGTTGTGCAAGCGCATATCAGCTGCTATGTAAGCGCACAACAGCTGTTGTGCGACCGGAGATACTAACTAACTCAAAAACATATACTATCTTTTCTGACAACTTATACTATGTTTTCCAACAACATATCAGTAACAGTCCAACAAACAAAAAAGGGTGAATCATTAACTTATGACACACCCTCTTTGCTAAATCAGACACACAACTGATCTTATCTTATAATATTATACTCAAACCCATAATCCCCATTCTTCAGCCATTCGGGAACATCTTCTCTATTTTCCACAAGGCCTTATTCCTCCTTTTTTTAGTTCAAATTACAATTGCAAAAATACCTACCGTCAATATTTATAACCAAAATTCATATACCTACAAGTTGGGAATCTAGCGATAAAAACAAGAGGATTGAGAGGCCGGAATTCTCTGTTTTCTGCTCTATATTAAGAACAAGACCTATAGTTGTACGACTATAAAGTTACAGTTGTACGACTATACATGCTATGGTTGTACAACTGTAGAGTTATGGTTGTACAACTATAGGGGTTATAGTCGTACAACTATAGATTTTCCTCAACGGCATCATCTTGTTAAGAAATCACAAATACCTGATTATCAACGAGTTTCTATCCTTCTTCATATTTGCGATATTCTCAAAGAAACAATAAGCGTCTGAAAATACGAGAATCTCAAGCAAGCTAATGTAAAAAAGTTTCATTCTTAACAACGCCACATCACTACATCTTCGGGATATTCTTACGGATTACTTACTTCATTTTCCACCCATCAATGGTTCCCGTCTTCGATGAGAAGTTGCAGCCTATCTGATAAATCATTGGCAACGGTGCTTCCACATCTGCCTTGTAGTCGATAAAACTACTCGTAGGATAAAACCTGTTCACCATCTCGTTGATGTTCTCATCAAAATGAGACAATAGGCGAACAAGATAGGTTGGCGAACCGGTGCGGAACCAATAATCTGCCAGAATCTTCTTGCTCAGCGCATTCAAAATACTGAAAGGATTATAGATATCAAGCATATTAGGACTGAAGTGATAACCGTCAAACTTCCTCTTCAGTTTGTATTTCATTCCTTCCTCTGTGGTTTTATATCTCACAGCCATCGCCTTGATTTGCTCATCAAAGGTAGAATACAATTCCTCTTCCGTAATACCACAAAGTGCCTCGTAATGCTCATCCATACTGATGTCGTTAGGCTGATTGAAACCACTGAACACGCTCACTTGTGAGAACTTGGTAACACCTGTGAGCAAAACAAACTGTAGATTAGCATCAGCAGCCTTGAAGACACTATAGAAACCTTTCAAGACCTCACGATTCCAATCTTCCAACAACCGTTCTTCACCCTTTATTGATGTTTTGATTTGTGTATCAAGCACATCCAATATTGGCTTATCATACTCATCAATTAAAACCACGGCACGAAGTCCTGTTCTCTCATGAGCAGCTTTCAATACATATTCAAAACGACCTCCTAAGGAATCCCTGAAAGGACTTTTACCATATATCATCTCTTGCGATGCAACAAAGTTCTCTAATATGACCTCAAGTTCTCCAGGATTAGTGAAATTATTACCATTAAAGTCAAGATGAAACACAGGATATTGCTTCCATTCCTTCTCCAGCTTGTCGATGGCAAGCCCCTTGAACAACTCCTTCTTACCCTCGAAATAGCATTTCAAGGTAGATACGAGCAATGACTTTCCGAATCGTCGTGGACGACTCAGAAAGTAAATTGTTCCATTATGAACCAAATCATAGATCAAGCCTGTCTTGTCCAGATAAACATAGCCATCTTCTATGATTTTCTCAAAGTCTTGTATTCCTATAGGATATTTCATATTGCTGCCATTTTAATTTCTTTCGGCAAAGTTACAAAAAATAATGATACAAGCAAAGGAATATCCCGAAAAAATAACGAGATTGCAAAATACCATATTTGTGGGATTGTTGACAAGGAAAAAAAATAATACCTTTGCCTTTTGAAAATAATAGTTTAAAATCATGGTAGAAACAATGAATGATATTAGAAATAGACAGCCGGATAGCAATGCTGGCTGCAGTAAGCAAAAAGGAGTGAAGAATAAGCAAACCCGGCAGCTGGTACTATGGATTGGCGCTTTGATAGTAGGCGCCGTCTTGGGGATATTCGGCATCAGCTGGCTGGATGGTCTGATGAACTTCATAGCCACGGTCTATACCCGCTTATTCCAGCTTCTGGCAGTACCAACCATAGCCTTGGCAGTTATCACAACCCTGGCATCCTTGGGCAACCAGGCAGATACAGGTAAGATATTCCGCCACGCCATCACCTACACCCTGCTCACGACGATAGCAGCTGCAGCAGTGGGACTGGTGCTCTACAACATCGTTTCTCCAGGCAATTTACCTACAGCCTTGGTACAGAGCGGAATGGCAGATGTTCCCCAAAAGCTGGGAGAAACCAGCTATTATGACCATATCCTTGGGGTAATACCCAACAACATCATCAAGCCGTTTTCCGAAGGAAATGTACTCTCTATATTGATTTTGGCGGCAGCAGCAGGTATTGCTTTAACCAAAATGCCATCAAGCGACAAGAAAGAAGTCGTGATGAAAGGATTGTTTGGATTGCAGGATCTGCTCTTCATGCTGATTCATGGATTAATCTGGGCTCTGCCTCTGGGTATCGTTGCCTTTGCAGCACAACTCTCAGCCCAGTTCTCTGCGGGTATCGTGATGGCTTCTCTAGGAAAGTACGTAGCTGTTATCCTGGGAGGTAATGTCATTCAATTCTTCATCATCCTCCCGCTCTTCCTCTTGGCAAGAGGCTTGAATCCTGTGCGAACATTGGGCAAGATGATGCCGGCAGTATTGATGGCTCTTTTTACAAAGAGTTCTGCTGCAACGTTGCCGGTGACGATGCAGACAGCAGAAGACAGACTGGGAGTTTCCAATCAGGTTTCCCGCTTCGTATTGCCTATCTGTACTACCATCAACATGAATGGCTGCGCTGCGTTTATCCTCGTAACCTCCTTATTCCTGATGCAGAATGGAGGAATGCCTTTACCTTGGACTACGATGATTCTCTGGCTCTTCATTTCAGTTATCTCAGCAGTGGGTAATGCAGGAGTGCCGATGGGATGTTATTTCCTGACCCTATCTCTGATGTCCGGCATCAATGCTCCTATCGGCATCATGGGTATCATCCTGCCAATCTATACCATTATCGACATGGTAGAGACGGCAGAGAATGTATGGTCAGACTCCTGTGTCTGCGCCATGGTGGATAAGGACTTGAAAGAAGAGTCCAATTGAAAAAGTATTCTCATTAAAAGTTTAACATACATTCATTCTTCAAGCAACAGACGGGAACAACTGAGGAGGGAAGTATCTATCGAGAACAAGAACGAGAAGAAGGAGGAGAAGAAAGACGATGTTAAGCACATTGAGGTAAAGTAATCACTCATAACGTGCTAAGCAGATTTCTGGATGACATTTCATTGCACCCTAGAAAATAATTAAAACGGAGGGCTAGTCCTGGTAATGGGCTAGCCCTTTTTTTGTGCCGGTTCTCATATATATACATATATATGTGCCGGTTCCTCTATATCAATATCAAAAAGCACCTATTCCAATACGAATACCTTCGTTTCATGATTACTGCAAGAAATCATCGTTGCTTACCTTTACACCAAGTGGTCCATAGTCGCCAAGAGCTTTGTGAGCAAGCTGCTTGTCGGGATCGGTCACATGGTCGATAGGTTCGCCAGTCTTATCCTTATAAGCAGTAGGTGTCATGGTTGCGATGGAGTGTATCCATTTCCTGTCTGGAAGAATGTTCCTGTACATGACAGCCACAATCTCTCCGATAGGATTGCCGTCTATGTTCTTTTTCTCACTGTCCCAAATGAAGAGATTGACATACTCTCCGTTGGCATTCATTTCGTTCACCTTGCTCTGTATGGCAGATAGCTTAGGATTCTTTTTCAGGCAAACCACAAATGTTGCTTTCTTGCCATCGGCATAGCGAGCCTTCGCATCATATACAGACATATATGAGCGTGTGTCGCTTGCTGAGCCAATGCAGATAGACCAGTAACGTGTCACAGCTTTTCTGTATTCCTCAGGCTTTGTTGGCACTGTGGCCGGTATGAAGGAGAATGTGAGCACAGAGTCCTCGCGCAAGTGCGTTCTTCCATAAAGGTATGCCGTGGAGTTGTTTGGATAGTACATGCTAACTGGAGCAAGGAAGAATGGCATCTCCCTGTTTTCGTCGGATTTCTGTGTAAACACCTTCGATGTTATCTTATAGACATTTGATACAACGTGTTCTGGCACGTAGGTCTCATGCAAGTTCATGTCGAGTGCAGTGATGGCTGGCAGTTCTACTCCTGCGTATTCATCTTTTTGGCTTCCATCGGCAGTAGTGCCCAGGTAATGTCTGAGAACTACAGCTACTTTGTTCACACCTTCTTTAACTTTCACCACATTCTCTCCAAGTTTGTCTATTACGCTTTGTGACGTTCCGTTTGGCACCACATAGAGGGTGAAATAGTTCTTTCCAGAAGTGGTTGCAACGAAAGGATTCGTGCTTCCGTTATCTGCCGAGATGTCCTGGTCATCGATGCCTGCGAAAACGTCTCCTGTCATATCATTGTATAGTGATATGCTGAAATATCTGCAATGAGGATATTCTCCTTTCAGGCATAGAATCTTGTCACTGTTTTTGTCTATCTCATAGGTGTATTCCCAATAATTGGAATATAAGTCCGGGTATGCTCCGAGAACTTCACCATCGCCTTTCAGGGTTGCGCCCCATTGCTCCTTAGGTGACACGGTAGGGATTTTTATATCGTTGTTGCTGTCGTCATCGGAACATGCGATGAATGTCATTGCCATGATACAACTTAGCAATGAGGTCATGATAATTTGCTTGATTTTCATACTTCCTGTTTTTTAAAATTAATATACTTTTTGTTCTCACTCTGTTTTACTTGATTTCCACTCTGAACGGTCCAGACACCGAGTTGTAGAGTAAGTCACCATTGTCAAAGAACTGTATGATGGCATATGCTCCATTGGCCCGATTGTCTTTGCCTAGGATTGTGCGGTGGCGTGTGGTGCCGGTGCGCCAGTCGAGTCCGGTTACTTCCCATCCTGTGGCATCGTTCCACCCACTTACGAATACCATTTCAGACGATGTGCTTACAGCAGGAATCATGCTTGGTGAACTGACGTCAGCACGTGTCCACTTAGTCTCCCACTTGTTCTCCTTTGTGTTCCAACTCACGCATTCAACACCTCTAGGAGTCTCTATGGTAGGACCGATTGCTAGTACGCCTATAATCTTGTCGTTTATCTTTTCCGTTGTCTGGCTGATGTTGTTCACCACAAAAGCGTCGTATCCTGCGGTTACTACGGATTGCTCCGACTGTACCCATTCGGTAGAGGCTGGTAATCCACACGTTATGTCGAACGTTCCTGCCAAACGCTTGTTGCCGGAATCTACAGGCTTGGCATCGGCAGGTATGGCGTCACGCCAGAAAGCTACGAGTTTCATTCTCTTTGCTCCGTCTGTTATCACTACGAGTTTGTCCTCGTCGTTGCCAAATCCCATTAGTGTAGGGGTTGCTCCTGTGCCATATCCGAGCTTGATACATGGTGCCATTGGACCTCCGTCATACTCGGCTTTCCATGCTCCATCGCTTTCGCTGTCAGAGAACTTTCCATTCTTGCATATCAGCTTTTGCATGAGTCCCTTGCCGTTGGCCTCCTTGGCGTTGCTTGCCACATATACCCCGCCGTTCTCATCCACGGCTATTGAGTTCGTCAATATCTGGGTGCTTGCCAGTGGGTAGGTATCTTCTACCGTGGTCAACTCACGGTTGAGTACAACAAGAGCATTCTGTGCCGCCACGAGCAAATGTCCATCGTATGTCATGGTAGCTCCCACCAGCGTGTAAGAGTTGTTGATATACGGTGTGAGCTTAATCTGACTGTCTAGCTCTATACCTTCCTTTGGATTATTTGGGTTCTTCAGCTTGTATCTTGCCATGATGTGTCCAGCATTTGTATATACATAGTTGTCCTTGTCGCACAACACATAGTTTCCATTGGCTATAGACATCTGTGGGGCAGCACCTAGCACTCCGGTTACGGCTGTAGCAAGTTCTGAGTAAGATGAGTAGCTGGATGTCAAGATGTTGAGTTGTTCTTGAGTTTTCATTGTTATTCCAGGCAAACCAGCTTCTGCGAGTCTTTCAAAATTGCCGTTGGATACGTCTATGATAGACACTCTGTCGCTGCTCATTCCCCACATGTATTTTGGGGAAGTGGATGCGAGCGTCATGAGGTTCACAGGACCGCTGCTTGTTGCCTTGCATTTCGTCAGGTCGGCATAGAACGTGCCGTCCTTTACTTTTGCAGTGAAAGCATCGGTCTGAGCCGAATTGAAATGGGTGATGCTGTATTCCTCTTGTGCCAGCCAAGGGTTTGCCTTTGGCTTGGATAGTTCTGCCAGAGGAATGTTAGGATTTCCGTTTTCCCCATTGTTGTCATCGTCTGAACAAGCAGTAAACATCGCCGCTCCTATTGCGAGGATGAATAATGATAGATACGATTTTTTCATAATTATTTATTGTTTTAAAATGAATACTCGTTTTGTAACAACAATTCCGAACCTACCAAAAGAAGGAAGAACAACAGTATATAAATATAGAATTGTTCTTGCTTGACGAAATCAGCGAAACTGAATTTCTTTTTCCAATGATTTCCAAGATAGAGACGGTAGTCGCGTATCATCACAAGGATGAACACTATGATAATCACAGTCACGATCACTACAACAATCATGATGAGATTTTCATCTGAAATTGAAATGGTTGGTTCTGCTCTTGTCATTTTCATTATCTGTTATGTTATTGATTCGATTGCAAAAATAGCTTTTTTATTTTGAAAGTGATAGTAGCTTTCCTATGGTAGTTGTAGCTTTTCCACAAAAAAAGTAGTAGCTTTCCTAGGGAAACTACTACTTTTTAAATAGTATTTAATGTAAAATTACAAAAATACACATTTAGATGGAGGCAAACTGTTTGCGCCATTGGCTAGGTGACATGCCCGTTTTCTGTTTGAATATACGATAAATCCATGTGTGGGATGAGAAACCACACTCTGTGGAAATAGCGTCAATGCTATATTCGGGGTTGGCTTTCATCATGCGAACTGCCTCATTAAAGCGAATGTCGCTAAGCCAGGTTCTAAAATTGGTGTATTCTGACTGGTTGAAGTATTCTGTCAGTTCGTTTTTCTTGTATCCCAACTTGGTAGCTAGCGAATAGATGCTAACTTCATAGTCCTTATAACATCCCTCTTCACACCATTTCTTGAGGGCTAATTCTATTTCCATCTTTCTATTTGCTGTCAAGATATTTGTGCTATGAGTGTTCTTATCGTCATTTATGTCTTCTGCTTCCGTGACTTTTGCCTCTGCATCATTTTCATCAGAAATGACTCCTTTGGGTGTGATGTAATAGCCCATAGCAATGAAAGTGTGGACGAAAAAGATGACAGAGAGTAACATCAAGGGACCTATTATATATAATAAGGTATTGAAGAGGATTGCTACAGGCAGGAGTCCAGCAGTGAGGTATAGCAAAATGACGCTGGCTTGCGAATAGCGCACGTATGGAATCAAGTCACTTCCGAAATTTTCCATGAGCTTCTGCCTTTGGGTATTTGTTTCTTTGCGAATGATAAAAATAAAATATGCCATGCTAGCCACAAAAAGACCGAGCATCACATAGAGCATATTGCCAATGTGTAAACTATGACTTTTGAACATGCCAATGACGAAAACCAGGGCAATGAGTATGTATGCCATCATACTACGTAAACAATAACGGCGCACTTTGCTGCCTGTGCTCTCTATGTTGATGATGGAGAGAGTGATGGCAAATGCCACTGGGGTATAGAACAGTATGTTGAATGCTGCGCCCACATCGGTACCTTGTGCACGGAGTCCATGAACCATCTGTAAGAGGTAGTGGACGGAGAAGAATAGCATGGATGCAACGAGAAGCCATCTTGATATTTCGTAGCGCCACACCTTCCATCTCACCTGCAAACTTGCCATGGCTAATTGCAATGCCAGCATGGCTGTAATGACGCAACATACAAGTTGCAATATGAATAACGATGTCATAATATTGTTATAACCTTAATTCCACAACACTATTATAAATCAAACCTTTTAAGCCCCAGAACAACAAAAAGTTGCTCAGGATTTTGCCATGTGAGAATTTTCACTTATCTTAGTGTTGCGAAAAGAAAACAAGCAAAACTCTGACATAACATGGCAAAGATACAAATTAAATCTGAGAAACTCACTCCTTTTGGAGGATTTTTTCGGGTCATGGAGCAATTTGACTCCACATTGTCTTCTGTAATCGACTCAACCCTCGGTCTAAGGTGTAGATTGTTCGGTTGTTTTTTTATTTTTTTAATCCTATTTTTCCTATGCATTCAGCTAAAATTCATACCTTTGCATTATCTTTTCAAAAAACAACAAAATGTAATCAATATGAAACAGAAAGATGTTATAACGGGATGGCTTGTCGCATTCATTATCAGCTGTATGATGCTGACGGGATGCACCGAAAAATCCAGGAAGCTAGAGAAGAAAAACGTGAAAGTTGAGACTATCTCCGTGGGGAATACAAACCTGGGGGGAACGAAAGACTATGTGGGAACCATCGAGGAAAAGATGGGATCTACACTCAGCTTCGAGATAGCCGGAAACATCACTTCCATACGGGTGGAAGAAGGAGATAGAGTGAGCAAGGGACAGCTGCTCGCCACCATCAACCCTACCACCGTGAAGGAGGCTCACCGGGCAACACTCACCACCCTGAAACAGGCGCAGGATGCCTACAGAAGATTCCGGCCCCTGCACCAGTCGGGAACCATCTCGGATATGAAATGGGTGGAGATAGAAAGCAAACTGGAACAGGCAAAGGCGGCTGAAAGCATCGCCCGCCAGCAACTCTCCCACTCTACCCTCACAGCTCCTTTTGCAGGCGTCATCGCTGCCAAGAACGTGGACTTGGGAACCTACGTGCTCCCCGGACAGCCTGTGCTGAAACTCGCCAATGTGGCACAAGTCAACGCCAAGATATCCGTACCCGAAGCTGAAATATCTCATCTGCACGTGGGCGACAAGGTGAAACTGACGGTAGCCGCTCTTTCGGGTGCCATTTTCCGGGGAACGATTTCAGAAAAAGGCATCGATGCCAACCCCATCTCGCATACCTACGATGTCAAGGTGGGCATCACCAATCCGCAGGGCCGTCTGCTCCCAGGCATGGTATGCAACGCCCAGGTGCAGGGTAGCGCTGCTACCCCATCCCACATCACCGTTCCGCCACAAAGCATTGAACTGGATGTAGATAACTCCCGATTCGTATGGACCGTGGTAAACGGAAAGGCACATCAGCAACCCGTAACTACCGGCGATTTCGAAGGCGACAGCATCGTCATCCTTTCGGGACTGAAGGCTGGCGACCAGGTTATCATCAATGGCCAGCAGAAAGTTTCTGAAGGAATGAATGTAGATACAGCAAAAAGCGATAACCGATAAAAAAGTGGAGGGAAAAGATATGAATCAAGAGACAAGGCTAGAGACAAACAAACCGGGGGATTCCAAAAAGCCGGAGAGAGACTCCGCCCTTCGCGACCACATCAAGGCACGCATCACCAGGAAGCCCAACCGCATCATCAAGCGCTCGTTCATCGAGTCGGCGATGTGCAACCACAACATCGTGCTGCTTCTGATGGGCATGCTCGTATTTCTTGGCATACTCGGCATCTGCATCATGCCCAAGCAGGAGATGCCGCAATTCACCATCAGGCAGGGTGCCTGCGTAGCCGTATATCCGGGCGCTACATCCGGAGAGGTGGAAGAACGGGTGGCTAAACCGCTGGAGAACTTCATCTTCGGATACAAGGAGGTGAACAAGAAAAAGACCTATACCCAGAGTAAGGACGGCATGCTGATCGTGTTTCTGGAGCTCAACGACGACGTGGAGGACCGGGATGCCTTCTGGAGCAAGTTCAAGCATGGCCTGCAGGCCTTCAAGAGCTCCCTTCCTACGGGTGTCCTTGCCCTGCAGGCTGTGGATGACATCGCCGATACCTCTGCCCTGCTCATCACGATGGAAAGCAAGCAGAAAACCTATAGGGAACTGAATACATACATAGACCAGCTGAAGGACAGACTGCGCCGCATTGATGCCATCTCGAACCTGCGAACCTACGGACTGGAAAACGAACAGATAAGCATCTGCCTAGACCAGAACAAACTGGCCAAATACGGCATCGGCCCCTATAAGATTCTGAACGACCTTGCCCTGCAGGGCTTCACCACCGTGAGCGGAAACCTGGAGATGGGCAACCTCAACCTGCCCATCCACATCACCGACTCATACAACAACGAGCGGGATGTGGCAGAACAAATCGTATATTCCGACCCCAAGGGCAACATCGTGCGCCTGAAGGACATCGCACAGATTAAAAGAGAATATCCGAAACTGAATAAATACATCAAGAGCAACGGCAACAAATGCGTGCTCCTATCCATTGAAATGCGACCGGGAAACGACATCGTGAAGATGGGAAGAGACGTACACAAGATGATGGATGATTTTGAACAGTCCCTGCCAGGCGATGTACACATCAATACCATTACCGACCAGAGCAAGGTGGTAAGCGAATCGGTGCTAAACTTCCTGCGCGAGCTGCTCATATCGGTCATCTCCGTCATCATCGTGGTCATCCTGCTCATGCCGCGCCGCGTGGCAGAGGTATCAGCCCTCAGCATCCCTATCACCATCTTCTCGTCGTTGGGCATATTCTATCTTTTCGGCATGGAGCTGAACACCGTTACACTGGCTGCCCTCATCGTAACACTGGGTATGGTGGTGGATGATTCCGTGGTTATCATTGACAACTACATGGAGAAGCTGGGCCATGGCATGTCGCGCTGGCATGCAGCCATCGCCGCTCCTAGAGAGTTCTTCATGTCGGTGCTTTCTGCCACGCTCAGCATCTCGCTCACCTTCTTCCCATTCCTCTTTACCATGCATGGCGACATGGGCGATTTCGTAAAATCATTTCCCTGGGCCATGTTCATCATCCTGAGCATCTCGCTCATGGTTTCGCTGCTGCTCACACCTTATTTACAGTATATGGTGATTCACCAGGGCATCAGCAGCCAGCACAAGCCCAACGCCCGCAAAAAGCCGCTCGACTATCTGCAGATGGGGTACACCTGGTTGCTGAAACGCTGTTTCGCCTTTCCACGCACCACCCTCGCTGTGGGCATCATGCTGGTGAGCACCGGAGCCATCATCTTCGTACATCTTCCGCAGAGAATGATGCCTATCGCCGAGAGAAACCAGTTTGCCGTAGAGTTCTATCTGCCTAGCGGAACCACCGCTGCAAGAACCGCACAGGTGGCAGATTCTATGGTCCACATTCTGCAGCGCGACCCGCAGGTAACAGCCGTAACCACGTTTGTTGGTCAGGGTTCACCCCGTTTCCACACCACCTATGCGCCACAGATTGGCGGTGAGAACTTTGCACAGTTTATCGTGAATACGGTAGATAACGATGCCACAGAAGAGGTACTCGACCGATATGCCGACCGATACTCCAACTATTTTCCCGACTGCTACATCCGCTTCAAGCAGATGGATTACAACAACGCCACCTACCCTATCGAAGTAAGAGTGAGCGGCGACAGCATGGGCGACCTGAAGGCTGCCGCCAGGAAGATAGAAGCCTGCATGCACAAGATAGAAGGCATCAACCTGATTCGTACCAACTACGAAGAGCCCCAGCCTGGCATCAGGGTAACTCCAGATGCCACCGAGGCCAACCGGCTGGGTGTGAACAAGACCATACTCTCTGCCGACCTTGCCATTCATTTTGGCGATGGCATCCCGATGGCCACCCTTTGGGAAGGCGACTATCCGGTGAAGATGGTTCTGAAATCGGAAAACGACAGCGACCTTGCCAATGAATACATCCCCGTGATGGGAGGAACATCGAGCGTTCCACTCCGCCAGCTGGCTAAGATTTCGCCCGACTGGCACGACGGCAGCATCATACGCAGAAACGGCGTGCGTACTATCTCTATCATAGGTGAACCTTTAAGGGGATTCAATGCCAACCGATTGGCCAACGAACTGAAGCAGGAAGTATCCAAACTCCCGCTAGATTCCAGTCTTGATTGGGAGATTGGCGGTATGGCAGAAAAGGATGCCGAAACCCTTCCTCAGGTTACATCGGGCGTGATGATAGCAGCCTTGATCATCTTCTTCATCCTGCTCTTCCATTTCAAGCGCATCAGTCTGGCACTGGTGAATCTCTCGTCCATGTCGCTCTGCATCTTCGGTGCAGCGATAGGCCTTCTGGTTACGGGTTTCGACGTGAGTCTTACCTGCATATTGGGCATTGTGAGCCTGATGGGTATCCTGGTAAGAAACGGCATCATCATGCTCGACTATGCCGAGGAACTGCGCCGCGACAAGGGGTTATCGGTAAAGGAAGCCGCCTTCCAGGCTGGCGAGCGTCGCATGCGCCCTATCTTCCTTACATCGGCAGCCGCCTCGGTAGGCGTACTGCCTATGATGGTAGAGAACAATACGCTGTGGTCGCCAATGGGAGCCGTTATCTTCTTCGGTACGCTTATCTCGATGGTACTCATCGCCACCATCCTGCCTGTGCTCTATTGGCTCGTGTTCGACAAGCACGGCAAGTATAGTTTGAGGAAGCAGTAACCACCCCTGTGTATTAAACACTTCGTTCTCATCGGTTGTGATGCCAATAGGCATCGGTGCACCCGTTTTCGGGTTCACAAATTGCAAAAATATCACCATGATTGTAGGATAAGGACAGAAAAGCTTTGTGCTTTCAAGATTTATTCGTACTTTTGCAGTCAAAAACAGAAAGGGAGGGATGAATGCTGATGCAGAAATCCCTCTTTAAGTATAACAAAAAAGAAGAAAGCCTATGTTCCATATCGCTCAATACTTCCCTATCACAGACCCTACGTTGATATTCTTCGTAGTGCTCCTCATCATCCTCTTTGCCCCTATCATCATGGGTAAACTCCGTATCCCGCACATCATCGGTATGGTGCTGGCAGGTGTGCTCATAGGCAAATACGGACTGAATATCCTGGAGCGCGACTCTTCGTTTGAGCTCTTCGGAAAGGTGGGACTCTATTACATCATGTTCCTCGCCGCACTGGAGATGGATATGGAAGGCATGAAAAAGAACAAGTCGCGACTGCTTATCTATGGCCTGCTCACCTGTTTTATACCGTTCTTCCTCACATACGGCATGAGTATCTGGCTGCTCCACTACTCTGCCAAGGCTTCCTTCCTGCTGAGCTGCATCATGGCATCCAATACGCTGATTGCCTATCCTATCGTTTCGAGATACGGACTGCAACAGAAACCGAGCGTTACGCTGAGTGTGGGGTCGAGCATGATTTCTCTGCTCATAGCCCTGATTATGCTTGCCGGACTGGTAGCATCGTTCAGCAAGCATGACGGCGTACTGTTCTGGGTATTCTTCACCCTCAAGTTTGCCGCCTATTGTGGGGTGATGATCATGCTGATTCCCCGACTTACAAGATGGTTCTTGCGAAGATACAGCGATGCGGTGATGCAGTTTATCTTCGTACTTTCAATGCTTTTTATGAGTGCGGCACTTTCGCAGATAGTGGGCATCGAGGGCGTATTCGGTGCTTTCTTCGCCGGTCTGATATTAAACAGATATATTCCGCATGTTTCGCCACTGATGAACCGCCTCGAGTTTATCGGCAATGCCCTCTTCATTCCTTATTTTCTGATAGGTGTGGGCATGCTGATCAATATCAATCTGCTGTTTCAGGGCAGTCATATTCTATGGGTCGTGTTCTGCATCGCCTTCTTCGGAACCCTGGGCAAAGCCATCGCAGCCTATATCGCCTGTCTGGGTTTCCGATTGCCACTTTCTTCGGGTCACATGATGTTCGGACTCACTTCGGCTCATGCTGCCGGAAGTATCGCCATGGTGATGGTGGGTATGCATCTGCTCGTAGCACCGGGCACTTACCTCGTCAACGATGATATGCTCAACGGTGTGGTTATGATGATTCTGATTACCTGCATCATCTCATCCATCCTTACCGACCGGTCTTCGCAGAAGATTATCCTGAGAGACAAGGAACTGCCTGATGCGGAAGACGACAAGAAGGTGAGCGATGAGAAGATTCTGGTTCCGGTGAAATATCCTGAATATGCCGACAACCTGATGAGTCTGGCGTTTCTGGTGAGAAACCAGAAACTGAACAGGGGTCTCATCTGCCTGAATGTGGTATATGAAGACAAGGACATGCGATACAACCAGGAACAGGGAAGACGGCTTCTGGAACATTGCAGTCAGCTGGCTGCTGCCACCGATGTGATGACGCAAACCCAGGTTCGTATTGCAGCCAACATCGCCAACGGCATCAAGCATGCCTTCAACGAGTTCCAATGTTCTGAGATTATCATCGGAATGCACATGCATCCTGAGGTTTCGCCGAAGTTCTGGGGAGAATTCCACCAGAGTCTTTTCAACGGATTGAGCCGACAGATCATCATGGCACGCATCAGACAGCCGTTGAATACATTGAGAAGAATACAGGTAGCCGTACCTTCGAGAGCAGAGTTTGAGCCGGGTTTCTACCGCTGGCTGGAACGACTGGCCCGACTTGCCGGCAACCTAGACTGCCGCATCCAGTTTCATGGCAGAGAAGAGAGTCTGGCGCTCATCAATGAATATATCAAGAACCGGCATCCGGAAGTGCGTGCTGATTATACCCAGATGATTCACTGGAACGAGTTGCCACAGCTGGCTTCGCAGATATCTCCAGACCACCTGTTCGTGGTAGTAACCGCCCGTAAGGGAACCGTATCTTACAAGACAGCACTGGAGCGTCTGCCGGAGGAAATAACGAAATACTTCTCAGGTACCAACCTGATGATTATCTTCCCCGACCAGCATGGTGATTCCTACGGCGACCAGCTTACCTTCGCAGAGCCTCAGCATCAGGAAGAGATCAGTGCTTACGAATCATTCCTGCAATGGTTTAAGAAGAAGTTCAGAAAATAACAAAATCAAAGTATTAATGGCTTGAGATTGTTATGGTCTAACCTATTTACATTTTACAAATGGAAACAATAAATTTCTTAGAATTCGGGCGGCAGAACAACAACTGCTATGTTATGGACGAAGGGTTTACCCTTTGGAAAATAATACGCAAAGAAAATGAGTTGCCTGTCTTTCGGGGAGAAAATGGCAATCATTTATTCGTGCATATTCTCGTTCTATCGGGAGAGCTAAAGGCTGAATGGACAGGCATGCTGTATCCATTGACGAAAAACAGTTTTGCTGATTTCATTGATGGACGTTCTCTGGAAATACGAGATATATCCGAAGATATCCAAGCGTATGTACTGTTTTTTTCCGCCCCGTTCATCGCCTCCCTGATGAAAAATACAGCGCCGTTTCCGCCTTCGTATATATTACACACGAAGGCATGGCCTGTATCTGTACTATCTTCTGAAATGACAGAACGCATACAAAAAAGAATGAGCTACATTGTGGAGTCTTTAAAAGACGAAAGCCACCACTTCTATACAGAAATGATGAGTTGTACTTTGCGAATCTACCTAATGGACATAGCCAACGAATTTATCCGGCAGGAAAACGAAGGTGGAGCACAGATGGAAGTTAGCCGCAAACACATCCTATTCAAGCAATTTACTGGTCTTCTGATTGCACATATACGGGAAGAACATTCAGTCAACTGGTATGCTTCCCAATTATGTGTTACCCCTCAGTATCTCAATAGAGCAATAAAAAGCATAACACAAAAAACTGTTTATGAGCATATCAGTATTGCGCTGACAGGAAGTATCATAGAGCAGTTGGAGATTTCAGAAAAACCCATTTCGCAGATTGCCGAAGATTTTCATTTCCCAGATTTGGCTACGATGACCAAATTCTTCAAGAGAAAGATGGGAAAGACGCCCACGGAATACAGAAAAAGTGCGAGAGCTTAAATCTATCACAGACTTGACTCTCGCACTATATATAATATAAATAGTTATTGAATTCCTCCTCCTAAAGCTTGATAGAGGCTTATTACCCCTTCTATCTCATCATATTTATCTGACACTTCTGACAACTGCGCATCTAGAAGTGTCTGCTGAGCTGTACAATAAGGCAATTATTAAAATCAATCTTTTATCCATAATCATAAATTTTATTGTATGGTTACATTATTGCCGTTTTCATCTGAGTTTTCTGTTCCCTTGTTATTATCGGATGATGTATTGTAATAGCCTCCGTCCTCCCATGTTGCGATAGTACCGCGATGTGTATACCACTGCCAACTGAGTCGTACATATACCTTGGAATCCTTTCCTTCCATTATATCCTTCATATTGAAAGAAGCAGTGGCGGCTCCTACTTTCGTCCGTATTGTATCAGCAAAAGCATTATGCCGCAGGGTTAGGAAAACGGTGTCCGCATTGCTTTTCACATCATCATAAACCACATTCACCAGATGCGACGTTTTCGAGGAAGGATTGTATTCCAATCCGAACCTCATGTTAAGATAACCTCCACCGAACCATGCGTCCTTTACCTGTATAGGATTGTCTCCTAGTTCTTCATCCTTTACTTCGGAGCTGCGGACAATATCCTTTGTCAGGAGCTGGTAGTATTTGTTGATCCTGACAAGGTAGGTGTTCTCGTCCTCGCGATCCAGGATGTTACAGTTGACAAACACCCGTTCGCCGTCCGTCAGGTCGTGCCCTACGGAAGATTTGTCAACCACCAACGTATTCCCCTTATCCGTCACGATATTCCCGTCACGGGCAACTCCCATACTCACGGAAGCAGTGCGCGGGGAATAAACATACACATACTTCTCGTCATCCGAACAGGAGGACAAGACAAACGGCAATGACGCCATAGCGAACAGTACCATGCCTAATCTTAAGATTATTTTACATTCTTTATAGTTCATAATTATTTTAATTAGAGTTAAACAAATGAATTTTCTTTTATGATTTTCTTCTCAGTCTTCAGGAACAGCCAGACAGCCAAAAGGAGAGACAAAATATCCGCCACCGGCTGTGCCACCCATGCCGAACAGCGTACCTATCGCCATGAAAAGCAGGAAGACGGGAGTGGAGAGCGAAACCGCCTTTGCCACCGACATATTCTCAAAAGTCTGTTTTGCATCCATTATAGTTTCTTATTCGCTTCCTCCGCCAAGGGCTTGATAGAGGCTTATTACCCCTTCTATCTCATCATATTTATCTGACACTTCTGACAACTGCGCATCCAGAAGTGTCTGCTGAGCAGTAAGTACCTCAAGATAGTTGGTACTGCCATGCGTCATCAGAAGCTGTGTACTGCGTACAGCCGTATTCAAAGCCTCAACTTTCTCATGATCCAGTTTCAGACTTTTCCGTGCAATCTGCCACTGGGTCAACGCATTGTTTACTTCAGCTCCAGCATCCAGCAGTTTTTGCTGGAAATCAACCAGCGCTTTCTGTTGCTTCGCTTGGGCTATCTTCAGGTTGGCTACATTATTTCCTTTATCAAAGAGCGGCTGCACCAGCGATCCCAGCGCAGTGAGCAACCATTTGCCTGGATTAACAATACCAGCACCAGAACTGTTGGTCCATCCGGCAGAACCGCTCAAGGTAATCTGCGGATAAAAGGCAGAGCGGGCCTTATTGGTTGCATAAAAAGCCTCAGCCAACAGCCATTCTGCCTGTCGCACATCAGGACGCTTACTGAGCAACTGTACAGGAACTCCAACCGACCATTTTTCTGGGAACGAAAGTTCCAGTAACTGCCCCCGTTTAATATCTGAAGGTGCAATGCCTACCAATGTAGAGAAGGAATTCTCCAGTTCGTGCATCTGTTTTTCCAACGACAGTGCAGAAGATTCCGCATCCAATCTGTTAGCCTCCGCTTGTGCCACGGCAGCTTCATCCTTTTCTCCGGCACGTTTCAAAGCCTTCATTATACGCACATTCTCTCCCCACTTACGTGCAGCATCCCGAGTGATAGCCAGTTTTCTATCCAGCGCAAGGAGCGAGTAATAGGTTTCAGCAATGGTAGCTACCAGTTGTGTCTGTACCGCCTGCTCGTATGCCCTACTGGCTTCCAGTGCAGCCAAGCTTCCTTTCTTGGCATTGCGTAGCCCTCCAAAAGCATCAATCTGCCATTCTGCCGTACCTTCCAGCGAATAGTTTTTCGATGGTTTTGCCCCACCGAAACTACTCAGTGAGCCTTCTGGCGTCAGCGATACTGATGGCAGAAAAGCCTGGCGAGAGGCTTGCAACGATGCCTGTGCCTCTTGCGTGAGAAGCCGTGCCGTCTGAATATCACTGTTCTTTTCCAATCCCACCTCTATCCATTTTACCAGCTGAGAATCTGTAAAGAGATCTCGCCATGAAAGATTGGCTATAGAGGAAGTATCCTGCAGACATCCCGGCACATCACGGTAAAGGCTGTCAACCGTGAGCGTTTCCGAACGCTGGTAGTTTGTGTATATTCCGCAGCCACAGAACAACAACAATGCCGGCAGGAAAAATATTATCCGTTTATAGTTCATATTTTCTTCTATTTAATTAATTCTTCTCCTCTAAAAGAGGTTCTGTCCTTATCTCTTATTCTCAATGTCGCCGTTTAGGCATTACCCTCTCTTCTATAGTCTGAAAAACGATGAAAAGCACAGGAACAACAAACAGTAAAGCAACCGTTCCTAACAGCATACCACCTACAGTACCCACGCCAAGCGAGATATTACCATTGGCACCCGCACCAGTTGCTATTACCAATGGGAAGAGACCGATGATCATTGTCAGGGCAGTCATCAGGATAGGACGCAAGCGGACAGCAGCAGCCGAAAGAGCAGCCTGAACTATGGTCATACCATGGCGGCGGCGCTCGGAAGCATACTCCGTGACAAGGATGGCCGTCTTAGCCAACAGTCCAATCAGCATGATGAGTCCCGTTTGCATATATACATTATTCTCTACACCGAACATCTTGGCGAACAAGAAACTACCCATCAATCCGAATGGAATGGAGAGCATTACCGCCAAAGGAACGAACAGACTTTCGTAGAGGGAACAAAGGATGATATAGATAAACAAGACACAGATAACGAAAATGACAACAATGGATGTGCCCGAAGAAGCCTCCTCACGGGATGTACCTCCAAACTCATATCCGTATCCTGCAGGCAGCGTCTTCTTTGCCACTTCGCGCACTGCCTCGATAGCATCACCCGAACTGTATCCCTGGGCAGGTGTAGCATTCACCGATATGGTGCTGAAAAGATTAAATCGGCTCAGAATCTCAGGACCATAGGTTTTGGATAAAGTAACAAACTGTCCAACAGGTGCCATGCTTCCAGAAGAGGAACGCACGTACATATTATCCAGAGATTCCTTGTTCAATCTATATTCCGGCTTTGCCTGTACCATCACACGATAAATCTTAGAGAAACGGTTTATGTTTGAAGCATAATTACCGCCCACATAACAAGACAAGACATCCAGCACATCCGATGGAGAAATACCAGCACGCTTGCAACGTGCCGCATCCACTTCCACAAGATATTGAGGGAAACGGGTATCAAATGTAGTTACTGCACTTTGAATTTCCGGACGTTTGTTCAATACCGCAATGAACTCTTTGGTATGCGAATAGAGCGTACTGATGTCGCCACCTTTCTGATCCTGCACGTAGATTTCAAGACCATTGGTCATACCATAACCCATAATCATAGGTGGAGAAAAGACGAATACCTGCGCATTCTTGATATCAGCAGTCCGCGCCATCACTTCAGCCATAACGGCATCCTTGCTGTTCTCATCACCTTTGCGTTCATCCCAATCTTTGAGACGCACGATGAGCGTACCACCCGCACTGCTTTGTCCGCTACCCATCATATTATAACCTCCGATGGTGGAATACAGGTATATCTGCGGAATTCCACTGATACGCTTCTCAACCTCCTTCATGATGCTTTTGGTTTCAGAAAGCGTACTACCAGGTGCAGTGGTAACAGAAACAAACAGTGTTCCCGTATCCTCATCCGGAACCAATCCGGTTTTGGTGGTCTTGACCAATACAGCCAACAAGATACAATTCACAGCGAGTGCTACTCCTACCAGCCATTTGCGGCGGAAGAAGAACTTTACACCCATTTTATACTTGTTGACCAGACGGCCGAAAGCAGTATCAAAAGCGATGTGGAAACGAGACGAGAAACTTATCTTTTTACCTTCTTCTGCCTGCATGTGGGGTGTCATGATGAGAGCACAGAGTGCCGGACAGGTAGTCAGGGCGTTCAATGCCGATATACCCACAGCTACAGCCATCGTCAAACCGAATTGCGTATAAAAGGTACCCGTAGTTCCACCCATAAAACTAACCGGAATAAACACAGCCATGAAGACCAGTGAAGTAGTAACGATGGCCGAGGTTATTCCCCCCATCGCATCCATTGTTGCCTTGTAAGGCGATTTATACCCTTCATCAAACTTCGCCTGCACAGCTTCCACCACCACGATGGAGTCATCAACCACCGTACCGATGACCAGAACCAAGGCAAAAAGAGTCAGCAGATTGATGCTGAATCCCGCCACATAGAGGAAAGCAAACGTACCCACCAGGGAAACCACGATACCTACTAAAGGAATAAACGTAGAACGCACACTCTGCAGGAAGACATAGACCACGATGATAACCAGGAGAATCGCCTCGATGAGCGTCTTGATGACATTCTTGACTGAAGCATCGAGGAACGATTTGATACTCATCATCGTATCCAGTTTCAGACCATCAGGCAAATCGGCTCGGATTTCATCCGCCATTTTATTGATTTCCTTTATGATTTCGTTGGCGTTGGATCCGGCAGTCTGCATCACCATAAACGTAGCTCCAGGATAGCCAGACACGCCACCGCTGAAATTATACGATGTGGTACCCAACTCTATATCTGCCACATCCTTCAAGCGTAAAGTATTGCCGTCGTCTGCGGTTCGGACAACCAAATCTCCCAATTCCTCGCTGGTTTCATAACGTCCCCGATATTTCAAGGTGTATTGGAATGTATTCTGAGAATCCTCACCAAGAGTACCGGTAGAAGCCTCTATATTCTGTTCGCCCAATATGGTAATGATATCCGATGGAACAAGCCCATACTGTGCCATCACATCAGGTTTCAACCAGATGCGCATAGCATAGTCGTTACCCATCACCATCACTTCTCCTACACCAGAAATACGCTGGATGCGAGGAACAACATTTATCTTGAGATAGTTAGCAAGGAATTTCTCATCATAGTCGCCTTTGGTACTATAAAGCGACATCAGCATCAGCTGGCTATTCTGTCTTTTCTGTGCAGTGACTCCTATCTTCGTCACTTCACTAGGAAGTGTACCCTGTGCCTTGGTCACACGGTTCTGTACGTTGACAGTAGCCATGTCAGGATCTGTACCCTGCTTGAAATAAACATTGATAGTGGCGCTACCGGTATTAGAGGCCGTGGAAGTCATGTACATCATATTTTCCACACCATTGATTTCTTCCTCCAGTGGCACGATAACCGCTTTCTGCACGGTTTCGGCACTTGCGCCCGTATAGGTGGCAGACACCTGTACGGTTGGAGGAGCAATATCCGGATATTGTTCCATCGGAAGATTCACGAGCCCGATGATTCCCAGCATCAGTATCAGTGCCGAAATACATGCCGCCAATATCGGACGATCTATAAACAGTTTCGCTTTCATATTATTTTCTCCTATCTTTTCGTGTAGCAGCTGGGGCAGATGCAGCTTGATTTACCGAAATGCCATTACTGAGCAATCCGGCTCCTTCTGCAATGATGACATCACCCATATTCAGACCTGATTCCACGATATACTCCTTTCCATCATTGACTTCAAACACCTTAACTTGAGTTGATTGGGTTTTACCATCTACAACCTTATAGACAAAGACCTTATCTTGCAATTCGTATGTAGCTGTCTGCGGAATGACCATACAGTTCTTTTTTGTATAAGGGAACTTTATATTTCCGGTACTACCGCTACGCAGTATATTCTTGGAATTCGGAAAAACAGCCCTCAGGGTCACAGAGCCTGTCGAGGTGTCTATCATACCACTGATGGCATCAATGTGGCCTTTTTCCTGATATTCACTTCCATCACTTAACAGAAGCTTAACTTCCGGCATGGTCTTCAAGGCATCTGTCAGCGAACCGTTTTGGCGCGAAAGTGCAAGTATCTGTTTTTCCGTCATAGAGAAATAGGCATACATCTCACTATTGTCTGAAACTGAAATCATAGGAGAGGACATGGAAGAACTGACCAAATCACCTACGCGATACGAACTCATTCCGGCTATGCCATCCACCGGACTTTTTATTACCGTATAGGAAAGATTATTACGAGCGTTTAACAGTTCTGCCTGAGCCTGCGCCAAAGTAGCGTTAGCCGAACGGAGCGAGTTGCGCGCCGTCTGCAGGTCAAACTGAGAAACCACATTCTCCTTAAAGAGTTCCTCCTTGCTGTCAACAGTCATCTTAGCCGTTGCAACACTCGCCTCCGCCACTTCTACATTCGCCTTCGCAGTTCTCAGAGCAGCTTTATAAGGAACCTGGTCGATGATGAACAAGGTCTGCCCTTTTTTCACGGCAGCACCCTCTTTTACTAAAACAGCAGTAATCAATCCTGAAATCTGAGGATAAACTCCCACATCCTGTTTACCTTGAATGGTAGCCGAGAAAGTGGAGTACACCGTTCTGTCAGAAAGAGTTACTTTCTGCGTTTTGTAATCACTACCGGCAGTCTGGCTCTTTTGCTCCTTACAGGAAGTAACAAGGACCAAGATACATGTCAGTATCAAACTTTTAAACATTTTTTCTTTCATTTTCATAATGACTTTCTACTATAACATTATTCTGTCGTTCTTTTCCCTCACCATTATCCATGAGATAGGGCAAAAAGAGTATTGATTAAATCTCTTATATTTTTGGCGCAAAGTTAATGTTTTTCTTCGGAAGCTCTATTGTCTATAACATTCCAAGATTTGTCATAATAAAACCAAAATAAGAAAAAACGAGCAAAAAGTTGATTGTTTAAACAGAATTTGTCTATAAGAAACCTATCTTAACCAAAAAGCCTGAACAACCGTCGTTGTCCAGGCTCTATATCATGTAATCAAAAACTCATAGAATCAAGTTCATGATGTACCTTATTATTTCGTATTCAAAACCAGTTTTCTGGCTTTCATCTTATCCGAAGAAACCAGCAGTTCTACTTTTCCATTTTGCTTTCCTGCTCGCAATATCACGAGGGCGGAACCCTGGAAGAGATTGCGCTGATTGTTTTTCTCCAACTGGGTCTTTCCGATATGAAGTTCATCCGATGAGATGTTTCCATTATCCACCGCCACGATATTCGCATCGCCCTTCACGGTGAAAGTCAACTTATCGAATGCCTTGGCATTCTTATCTAAAAATATTAAGTTTTCACCCAAATAGCCAAAACTACTGTCAGTTAACAAGATATTTAAAATATGGAAATATCAATCTAACATCTCAAGGAAATGCAACTTAAAAAAAATGTAAAGGTAGCTTCATTTCTTAAAATATGTTTAAGAAAAGCGGAAAAACACCCTTCACACCCTTCACCTGTAATAAATTGATTTACAGAATGTTAAATAAAAAGGTGAAGGGTGAAGGTTTGAAAACTCTATTTATATATGTACGCGTGGGTAAAGAAAAAAGAGGGTAATTCAAAAAAAGACCCTAGGGTCAAAAATCGAAAAAGCCCTAAAAAAGAATATAATATAAAGATTTAAAATATACCCTTCACCCTTCACCTCGTCACCCCAACACGGTTTCCATATCTTCTTTATCGGAGATATTTTCTTATCCTTCGGAGATATTTTGCTATCTATCGGAGATTATTTCTTATCTATCGGAGATATTTTCTTATCCTTCGGAGATATCTTTTTATCCTTCGGAGATATTTTCAGAATGATTTCATGGCATTTTCTGTACTTTATTTCCCGAATCCACGCAAATCGCACAAATCGCATAGGTAGGAAACGGAAATATTGTATCTTTGCAACGTCAATCAGAAGTAACAACGAAATGCAGGATTGCAGAAAAAAACAACATAAAAATTTGGAAGTTAGAATTATTCAGCGTAATTTTGCAGATGAAATAAAACAAGAAACAATAGGCAAACAAGCAAATACCTATTAGCAACAGAAAGAGATATGTGGCGCAAGGATACCAAGAACTGGCTGATGCAATTTGATAGAATGGATTTCATATCATCATGAAACAACACCACGATGAAGAATATCCAGATGGATTGCGACAACTTCTTCGATGTGGGTAAGAGCGAGAAATACCGCCTGGTAGATTTCACCTTCGAGAACATCAACTGTACCGACAAGAAGATGGCTTTTGATGCCAGCCTCATCGAGAATACCGTGAAAAAGAAGGTGAACATCACCCCTAGGGAAAAGAGCAACGGATTGAAGACCACCGGTGATGCCGATGGGTTGAAATAGCACATACATTTTATAGAAAGTAATACAGAATAGAGTACTGAAACGAGCTTTATTTGCAAGAATAAGGCGCGTTTTGTTTTTTTATATCCCTCCTTATTTCTTTTTATCTCTTAAAATTAGGCATTTCCAAATATTTTGCTTAATTTTGCCTGCAAAATAATTTTGAGTAAGAAAATGATAGATATAAAAGGTATAACCAAGAGCTTCGGCTCCCTGCAGGTGCTTAAGGGCATCGACCTGCATATAGACAAGGGCGAGGTAGTAAGTATCGTCGGTCCTAGTGGTGCCGGCAAGACTACACTCCTCCAGATTATCGGTACCCTCGACAAGCCTGATAGTGGCAGCATCATGGTTGATGGCATCGATGTAAGCAGCCTCAGCACCAAGAAACTGAGCGATTTCCGCAACCAGCATCTCGGTTTCGTCTTCCAGTTCCACCAACTTCTCCCTGAGTTCACCGCCCTGGAGAACATCATGATTCCTGCCTTCATTGCAGGCAAGAGCCGAAAAGAAGCCAAGGAGCGTGCCGAGGAGTTACTGGCGTTCATGGGCTTGAGCGATAGAGCCAGTCACAAGCCTGCCGAGTTATCCGGTGGTGAGAAACAGCGTGTAGCCGTGGCGAGAGCTTTGGTCAATAATCCTGCCGTCATCCTTGCCGATGAGCCATCAGGAAGTCTCGACACCAAGAACAAGGCTGAGCTTCACCAGCTCTTCTTCGACCTCAGAGACAAGTTCGGTCAGACTTTCGTCATCGTAACTCATGATGAGGGTCTTGCTTCCATCACCGACCGCACCATCCATCTCAAGGATGGAATGATTGAGAAGACGGTGGAAGCAGGAGCTGCTGATAGCCAGGAAGAAACAGCTGATAACAATAAAGAAGTTTCTGCAGAAGAACCAGACTCATCTATAGATTGCATCTAAACGCCCTGAACCAACGGTCACCGGCCGAAGGGAAAGGTAAAGGGCAGAAGCTCCTAGCCCAGGGCAACACCCTGGGTAATTACGGACACAAACCTGTCGCCCTGTAAGGGCAAAAGCATTTTATATTCTCGAAAATAATATTATATGAGCAAAAAGATAAAACTCGGCGATTACAATCGCCTTCGCATCGTAAAGAAAGTTGATTTCGGTCTGTATCTCGATGGTGGTGACGAGGGAGAAATCCTCCTTCCTTCCCGCTACGTCCCAGAGAATGTCGGCATCGGCGACGAGCTGGATGTCTTCATCTATCTCGACCAGGAAGAGCGCCTCATAGCAACCACCGAAACCCCTTTGGCAAAGGTGGGCGACTTCGCCTATCTCGAAGTGAAATGGGTCAACGAATACGGAGCCTTTCTGGGCTGGGGGCTAATGAAGGACATCTTCTGCCCATTCCGCGAGCAGAAGAAACGTATGATGCTCGGCAACTCCTACATCGTGCATATCCACATCGATGAGGAGAGCTACCGCATCGTTGCCTCAGCTAAGATAGAGCGTTATCTCAACGAAGACCATCCTCACTACAAGCATGGCGATGAGGTGGATCTTCTCATCTGGCAGAAGACCGACCTCGGCTTCAAGGTTATCATCGACAACCAGTATCCGGGTCTGCTCTATCAGGACCAGATTTTCCAGTACATCCACACGGGTGACAAGATGAAGGGCTACATCGGAAGAGTTCGTCCTGACGGAAAGATAGATGTCACCCTGCAGAAGACCGGTATTCAGCAGACAGCCGATTTCGCCGAAACTCTCTACCAGTATCTCCTGGACAACGACGGCGAGTGCGACCTTGGCGACAAGAGCGAGGCCGACGACATCTACGAGCGTTTCCACGTGAGCAAGAAGGTTTACAAGCGTGCCATTGGCGACCTCTACAAGAAGCGCCTCATCACCGTAAGCCCGATGAGCATCCGATTGGCGGAATAAAGCAGATTAGAACTATATATAATTAAGGTGGACATTGCTATTTTTAAAAAGCATTGTCCACCTTATTATTTATTTTGCATGATGCATTACATCCTTCTTTATTCTTCTACAACAGCATCCAATACGCTCCGCAAATTACCTATCAGATAAAACGGAAGATTGATCAACGTAAGCTCCTCTCAAGATAAGAGGCTTATGCTTTTTGTCTTGCTTCCAAGCCTCCAATTTACTGATGATATTTCGTCTAAACATATGCATTTGTTTAAAATCAGGGGCAAAGATACTACTTTTTTGTCGCAAATCAGCGGCAACAGCGTTAAAGTTTGTCGCAAATCAGGGGCAACAAGGTATTTCATTTAAAAAGGTGGCGCATCAAATTGTGCTTGATTAAAAACAGTTGCTGCCATATTTTTTTCCAGATTCCTTTTCTGCATATTATCCTTTTTCACGTTTATCAAGCAAAAAGCTGATAAACTCATCGCGATATTAGAGAAGTCTTCTCAACAAATCACGAGCATCCATCGGCTTAGTCCCATTCTTCTTATGAGCTTCCATTTCATCAAGAGCACGGTTAAGACTTTCTGCCACATAGGCTTCCTGCTCTGCCTGGCTCATATAAGTTTCCTGGTAACTGTTTCCTGACTTGGAGATAGAACTGGCTAATTTTTCAGCATAGTCTTTGAGCTTGGCGACAAATTCGTCAAGCGTATATTGACCTGTAGAAGGTACTTGAAACTGAATATTAATCGTTTCCATCTTATTCCTTTCTTTTAAATTAACGCCACAAAATTAACGAAAAGAATTAGAAATGCCAAAGAAAAGAATAACTTTCTTCATTTTAAGATACAAAAAAGCCTTTCAGTATCAAAAATACCAAAAGGCTCTATTGTCTTATCTCGATTTCACTTCAAAAACATTCAATTTACTCCTTCAACCATAAGTTCATAAGCTGATCATCAATATAATACGCACTTTGAGAAGTAGAAATCAGATGATATTCCAGCAGTTTCTTCACGGCACTCTGCACGCTACTTGCCGAACGGAGACGATGCTTCTTCACAAAACCAGAAGAAGTAATCTGACTAGCCATTCCCTCCTTAGCAACAGCATATAGTAGTTCCTTCTGCGGAAGAGTGAGACGGGAAAGTATCTCGCTAAACTTATGATCATTATCCAATACCAAAGCATGGATAATGCCCTCTATCATCTCACAATCAGCCTCAGCCTGTGGCACAGTCTGATTAAAAGCCTCGTGCATCACCTTCTGCATATAATAGGTATTGCCACCAAAAGCCTGATACACCTGCTCTATAGCCTTCTCCTTAATCTTCTTATCAAACTTACCAAACAAGCGGATAGCAAACTCCTTGTATTTATCAAGCGGAATCACCTCCAGGTTCATCATATCAGCACTATTGTAAAAAGGATGCGCTTTCTCGGAAAACATCTTGGAGATTAGATGACGCTCGCTGCCCGAAAAGATGAAATTGGCATTGCTGCACTTCTGAATATAAGTCCTGAGAATGGCTTCCATATTTTTCTCTGGATAATAACCTATCTGCTGAAACTCGTCGATGGCAACGATGCATTTCTTATCAGCCTGCTCCAAACAGGCAAATATCTCATCCAAAGTATAGAGCGGATTAGAAATATCACCCAACGAAAGATTAAACGTTGGGATATTGGAAATCGGATCGTAACCGAAGCAGCCATTGATAGACTTCAGAGTGTTAACCACCATTCTCATCATCTTGGTTCCACGACGGGCAGCCAATTCAAATACAGCCTTTCCCAACTCGAACGCAAATTCATGGATGCTGGAAGTTCGGAGGATATCGATGGATATACAGATGAAATGGTCTTTGATGGCAGAAGAATCCATGCAAAAGTCTATCAGTTTACTCTTGCCTACTCGTCTTGCAGCCATTACCACCATATTCTCACCACCCGTTACCTTATTGATGATTCTTTCCGCTTCCTTTTCTCTGTCGCAGAAATATTCGGGCTTGATATAACCCGTTATGATAAAAGGATTCTCCATATAGCTCACCATTTTAAAATGTTACTTTCGGCTGCAAAGATAATTATTTATTTTGAATTATGCAATTTGCATAATGCAAATTGCATAATTCATGTTGATTAAAAATCTGTTTATTATCGGTCTACCTTTTCGATAATCTTCATTCCCTCTTCCACTGCCTGCATGTTCAGCGGAATCAAACCATGATGGCGCTCTGGCAATGACTTGTAAAGCGCCTTGTTCAAACCATCGGTGCTCACAACAGGACAAACCTTCAGCAGACCGCCCAAAACAATCATATTGAACACCTTGGAGTTTTTCATCTCGGCAGCCTTGTCCATTGCATCAATGCGATAAATAGTGATGTCCTTGCGCTGTGGAGGATTCATCACACCATAGCCATCATAAATCAGGATGCCGCCTGGCTTAATCTTCGGCTCAAACTTGTCGAGCGACGGCTGGTTGAGCACGATGGCTACATCATAATGGCTCAGGATAGGCGAAGAGATGCGACTGTCGCTCACAATGACCGTTACGTTGGCTGTACCGCCACGCTGCTCTGGTCCGTAAGCAGGCATCCAGGTTACCTCCTTATCCTCCATCAGTCCTGAATAAGCCAGAATCTTTCCCATAGAGAGAACGCCCTGACCGCCAAAACCGGATATAATGATTTCTGTCTTCATTGTTCTATTATTATATTAGAAGAGCAAATCGTTCTTCCTTCGTTCTTCACTCTTCGTTCTTCACTTACATTCCCGTTGTATCCTTCAGGTCACCCTTAGGATACTGCTTAAACATGTTCTCTTCCATCCACTTGTTAGCCTCAACAGGTGAGAGTTTCCAACCGCTGTTGCAGGTAGAAACAATCTCTACCAGGCTGGAGCCCTTGCCCTGCATGCTTGCCTCGAACGCCTTGCGGATAGCCTTCTTTGCCTTCTTGATGCTTGCCACGGTCTCCACACTCTGGCGGGTTACATAACAAGTACCCTGCAGATGGCTTGCCAACTCGGTAATATTGAGTGGATAACCATGAAGATCAGCCTCTCTACCATAAGGACAGGTAGCAGTCTTCTGACCCAACAGGGTGGTTGGCGCCATCTGTCCGCCGGTCATACCATAGATGGCATTATTGATGAAGATGATGGCGATATGCTCACCACGGTTCAGGGCGTGGATAGTTTCGCAGGTACCGATGCACGCCAGGTCGCCATCGCCCTGATAAGTGAAGACAAGACGATCAGGCCACAAGCGCTTGATACCCGTAGCTACAGCAGGTGCACGACCATGAGCAGCCTCCTGCCAGTCAATATCCAAATAGCGATAAGCAAAGACAGCGCAGCCCACCGGACATACGCCTACCGTCTTATCCTCCATGCCCATCTCCTCTATAACCTCGGCAACGAGCTTATGAACTACGCCATGCGAACACCCCGGGCAATAATGCATCGGGGTATCGTTCATCAGCGTAGGCTTCTTATATACCAGATTCTCTGGTGAAATTATATCATTCATTTTATTAACTTCTTTAATGCTTCAACGATTTCCTCTGGCTCCGGTACGATACCGCCCAGACGGCCAAAGTGCTCAACAGGAGTCTGTCCATTCACAGCCAGTCGCACATCCTGAACCATCTGACCGGCATTGATTTCTACAACCAGAATGCCCTTCTTGGTCTTGGCGAGTTCATGAATCTCCTTTTCAGGGAAAGGCCAGAGAGTGATAGGACGGAACAATCCTACCTTGATGCCCTGCTCACGCGCACTCTCGATGCTCTTCTCGGCGATACGTGCCGCACTACCGAAAGCTACGATAACATAGTCGGCATCATCCATCTGCTCGGTTTCATAACGAACCTCGGTTTCACGGATTTTTCTGTATTTCTCCTGAAGAGCAATATTGCGCTCCTCCATTACCTCAGGCTTGAGTTCCAGAGAGGTCATGATGTTGACTGGACGATTCTTCGGACGGCCGATGGTAGCCCAAGGACATTCCTTCGCAATCTCCTCCTCGGTACGTCGAGGCTTGACTGGAGGCAGAACCACCTTCTCCATCATCTGACCAATGACACCATCGCTCAGAATCATCGCAGGATTGCGATACTTAAAGGCAAGCGTAAAGGCGAGATCAACGAAATCAGCCATCTCCTGAACAGAAGCAGGAGCCAGCACGATAACATTATAGTCGCCATTACCACCACCGCGGGTAGCCTGGAAATAATCACTTTGGGATGGCTGGATGGTACCCAGACCCGGACCGCCACGCTGCACATTGACGATAACGCCCGGAATCTCAGCACCTGCCATGTAAGAGATACCCTCTTGCATCAAAGCCACACCCGGACTTGAAGAAGTGGTAATGACACGCTTACCGGCACCGGCGCCACCATAAACCATGTTGATAGCCGCCACCTCACTCTCAGCCTGCAGAACCACCATACCTGATGTTTCCCATGGCTTGAGCAGAGCCAGCGTCTCTATAATCTCACTTTGAGGTGTGATAGGATAGCCGAAGAAACCATCCGCACCACATCTGATACAGGCATGGGCTATCGCCTCATTGCCTTTCATTAATGTAACTTCCTGATTTGCCATTATTTAGTCCTCCTTCTTACGATAAACAGTGATACAGCCGTCCGGACACACGATGGCGCACGAAGTGCAACCAACACACGCATCAGGTACAGCTGCCTCTACATAACGGTAACCATGCACATTGACTTTTTTCTCTGCCAATGCGATGACATGCTGAGGACAAGCCTCCACACAGAGCGAGCATCCCTTGCAACGCCCGGTGTCGACTACAATAGCCCCTTTAATCTTACTCATATTCTAATTTCTTACTAATTATCTTTACCATTGGAGTAAACAAAGCTCCTGCTGTCCACATGTCGGTTGTTATGGATTGTAGTAGTCTTTGCAATAAAAGCTCATGATATCATCCAGCATCTCCTTGGCTGCTACGGCAGGGCTCTCCGGATCGAGGGCAATGGCCTCCATATAGCAGTCGAGGGCACGCTTAAAGTCACCCTGCTTGCGCCAGGCGTTACCTTGCTGATAATATTCTTCTGCTGTCATTTACTCTTTTCTTTTTAAGTTTTGCTCTGCGAAATTACTAATTTTCGGCTAAGAAAAAGAATATAAGCCTAAGATTTAAACTATATTAATGTAGTTTTTCACAAAAATGCGCACACTATAATTCAGTGTGCAATTTTTATGAAAGATGTGCATTATTTCTACTAAAATATTCTATAAAAACACTATTCGTCATTTACCGCAGTTTTTTACGGTAAATGACGAACAGTACGATTCCCCTTAACAAGAGGTAGAGAATGAAGGCCAACCACAAGGCATGATTGCCCAGGAAAGGATGCAAGCCGAAGAACAGACCGAAGAACGAAGCTGAGGCTACAGCGGTAGAACAGAGCATCGACTTAGACTGTGTGATGCCTACAAAGATGCCATCGAAGACGAATGCCGACATGCCAGACAGCGGAATCAGCACAGCCCACCAGAAATATTCGCCCGATGCAGCTATCACCTGCTTATCGCTCGTGAGCAAAGAGAGGAAATTCTCGCCACCCACTATATATAATAAGGTGAAACCTACTGCCACGACAGCTCCAAAACCCATCGTTCTTCTGACCACCTCGCGGAATGCCCCCATGTTTCGGGCTCCATAATACTTGCCGCTCAACGCCTCTGCCGCATAAGCAAAACCATCCATAAAATAAGAGAAGATGGTAAAGAGCGTCATCAGCAGCGTATTCACAGCCAGCACGATGGTACTCTCCCTGGAACCTGCCGCCGTAAAGAAGAGGTTGACCGCCACCAGACAGAGGGTGCGGAGAAAGATATCCTTATTGAGCGAGAAAAACTGCTTCAGCGGTTCGGCAGCAAAGAGATGCCGGCGATAGTCATACTTGCTTAACCGGCGATACCAGATGCGATAGAACAGACATGCCATCAGGAATCCCCACCATTGGGCAATGACCGTTCCGAGCGCCACACCTTCTACCGTCATACCGCCGACAAAGACCAGCAGCAGAGAGGCTATGATGTTAACCACATTCTGTGTCAGCGATACCATCATCGGAATGCGCGTGTTCTGCATACCGATAAACCAGCCCGTAAATCCGTAGAGTCCGAGCACTGCCGGAGCTCCCCAGATACAGACATAACAGTATCTCCGTGCCAGTTCCACGACATCCGCTTCCGGCGACATCGCCCAGAGTCCGCAGCCTATCAGCCATTTCTGGAGAACGAAGAACAGCACTCCTATCCCCACACCGATACTGAGAGAGCGCACCAGGAGCCTCAGCACCTCAGCCAAATCTCTCCTTCCCAAAGCCTGCGAAGTCATTCCGCTGGTTCCCATTCTCAGGAATCCGAAAAGCCAGTAGATGACATTGAATAGCATCGACCCCACGGCAATGGCTCCGATGTAAGCCGCATCGCCGATATGCCCGACGATAGCGACATCAACCAAACCCAAAAGCGGTACCGTGATATTGGATATTATCGACGGCACCGCTAATTGTAATATTCGTTTATTCATAATTAAGTGTTGAATGTTGAATGTTGAGTGTTGAATTATAGGGCGCATGCCTAACTCAACATTCAACATTAAACATTCAACATTAAATTTTATATTTCGCAGCCTGCTCCTCAATATAGGCAGCATCGCTGAAATAGTCGATACGCATAGCCTTGCGCACCTCATCCATGGTCTGGGCTGCAAACTCGCGGGCATCCTCGCTACCCTTCTTCAGGATATTGAATACCTCAGGAATATCCTGCTCAAACTCATGACGGCGGGCACGGATTGGGTCGAGCATCTTGTTGATGACGCTGTTCAGGAACTTCTTGCAGGTGCCATCACCGATACCACCCTTCACATACTGCTCCTTCAACTCATCCAAAGTCTTGAACTCAGGCCAGAACTCAGCGAAGTCCTCAGGAGTAGAGAATGCCTCAAGATAAGTGAACACGGCATTGCCCTCCAGATGTCCCGGCTCTTCCATGCTCATGCGTGGCTCACCGTTAGACATCTTCTTCACTTTCTTCCAAACGGTCTTCTCATCGTCGCTCATGTAGATGCAGTTGCCGAGACTCTTACTCATCTTCTCCTTACCGTCAGTTCCTGGAAGACGACGGCAGCAGGCAATCTCTGGAAGCAGAATCTCCGGCTCTACCAATACAGGTGCATAAGTCTGGTTGAAACGGCGAACCAACTCGCGGGTTACCTCCAGCATAGGCTCCTGGTCCTCACCGGCAGGCACGGTTGTAGCCTTGAAAGCGGTGATGTCGGCAGCCTGGCTCACAGGATAGCAGAAGAAACCGAGAGGAATGTTTGCCTCGAAGTTACGCATCTTGATCTCAGTCTTCACGGTTGGGTTACGCTGAACACGAGATACAGAGATGAGGTTCATCAGATAAGTAGTCAACTCTGCCAACTCTGGAATCATACTCTGGATATAGAGTGTACACTTCTGTGGGTCGAGGCCCGCAGAGAGATAGTCAAGAGCCACCTCTGTAATGTTCTGGCGAATCTTCTCAGGATTGTCAGCATTATCAGTCAAAGCCTGAACATCTGCCATGAAAACGAACATTCTGTCGAAGTCGCCAGCGTTCTGAAGTTGTACTCGGCGCTGCAGAGAGCCGATGTAATGACCCAGGTGAAGTTTACCTGTAGGACGGTCGCCCGTCAATATAATCTTTCCCATTTTCTTGCAATTTATTATTATTTTAGCTGCAAAGGTACAACAAAATAATGAGAATGAGGAAAAAAAGATGTAAAATTAACCAAAACCCAGAGTTTAAGAGACAAAATGCTTATCTTCTTTAATCAATTTCATCTATCTTCCTCAACTGATACCCCTCAAACTGCATAATTATCTTATGGAGTTTGGTACCTTGACGCAAGGCTTCTACTCTTGGAGCATCGGCATATCGGTTTATTTGTTCCACAGCTTGCTCCCATTGCTCTTCCGCCTTGGTTTGTCTGCCGTTATCAGCCATAGCTCCAAAATCTTTCTTTGACAGCATCTTCAGTTCGATAATATAGCTGTGCTTGGTATCGTAATGAGTTAAGTCTGGCAACAGGAAAAAGTCACAATATCCATGATTCAATTCCAATTCGGGCATCGTATAATAGTAACTGTTCAGATTCAAATATGCCATAAAGAAACCTTGCAGATTACGTTCACCCTCTATGCTATCTCTAACGGAAGAGACCTTGGCATAAGCCTGTGCCATAAACTCCAGCGCAGGTTTCCATTGACCATCAAAAGCCATATCGGTAAACAAAGACTTAAGACTCATTTCGTCTACCGCACAGACTTCGTCATATTGCTCCAGCAGATAGGTATAGTATTGCTTGCGAACATTATTATTTGGAATGCCAAGCACCAGCTGGTCTCCGCGTGTTCCCTTTATTGTTAACATTCCATAATAGAACAGAAGACTGATAAACATCTGTGGCTTAACCAACAATTTTGCAGGGAAACTTTCCTCAATATTACCTATTATTTCTCCATTCTCGATGATGGTACGCAGAACACCCTTACGGTCGCCATCCAGCTTATCAAGCTGCAGCAATTTCTTCATCTTGCCATAATCTGTCTTGGTATTAGGATCCACCATCAGCTTAGGAGATTCACCAGTCTCACGATAATTGCGTAAGTAATAGAATACCATATCGCTGTTGAAAACTTTACTCTGAGTTTTCAAGGCACTTTCCGAGAAACAATAGTTGTCATACCATGGTTTCATCTCTTCTATGATAGCCTCCACATCACTATCAGGACGAATCTCCCCATTCTCCTTATAATAAGTGAAGAGTTCTCTTACATCTTCGGTAGAGAAACCAAGCATTTGATTAAAGGCAGGCTTGGTAGAGATATGCCATCCGATGTTGAATCCACTGGTCAAATCATCCAGTGTAACAGGACTTACGCCTGTCATAAAGATTTTAGAGAACATTCCCTTAAACACCTTGAAAATCTCCCGATAAAAGCCACTGGCATGGGTAAGAGCCGTATACACTTCCTCCCCCTGCTCATTGAGCACAACATTGGTAAAGTTGTCATACTCATCTACTATAAGATAAAGTGGAAGATTCTTTTTCTCTGCAGCAATCCCAATGGCATTCAACTTTCTGGCAGCAGTTTTTGCCTTCAACACACTTTCCACTACTCGTTCGGGATAATACTCCTGATAAGTTTCGATAAAGCTATCAATACATTCATTGCAATAGGCATTGAAGTTTTCTTCCAATTGGTCTATCGAACCTCCTATCTTGGAGAAATCAAGAAACAAGACTTGATACTTTCCCTGATTTTCTGTAGGATGCGAACCTATCCAAAGGTTGCCAAACAACTTATCAAACTTATCTTTACGTTTGATGTCATAATAAGCCCTCAGCATACTGATAAACAAGCTCTTGCCAAAACGGCGAGGGCGAATAAAGAACAAGGCATCAGGCTCATCCTCTAACTTAGGTATATACATGGTCTTATCGACATAATATTGATTTCTCTCAATGATGTCGATGAAGTCAGACACTCCGTAAGGTATTCTTTTAGCTCGTCCCATAATCGCTTATTTTTTAATACGTTGCAAAGGTACAACAAAATATTGAGAAACTGCAAGAAATGGTGAAAAAATAACAAAATGAGCGGGAGAAGGAAGGGATAGCTGAACGAAAAACGGGGCACCCCTGAGGATGCCCCGCCACCAATTAAAATAATTGATTGTCGCATTATAAACTTACCGTACTACTTAGCGATCATGATCGTTACACGGTTCTCTGCGTTTTCTGCAAAAGGCTGCACACGTGCACCCTTAGATTCTTCTGTAATGCGCTCAGAAGGTATATTATATTTCTTTGTCAGCATCCAAACCACAGCTGCTGCTCGCTTGGCAGCGATGCGGTCGTTGATGACGTCATTGCCTGTACCCTTGTCAGCATAGCCGGTTACTACAACCTTTGCCTCCGGGTTCTTTCCAAGGTAGTCAACCACCTCACGGATCTTAGCATCCTCAGAAGGAGCAATCTTGTAAGAATTGATGGTGAAGAAGATGTCACGGCGAATCTCCTCTACCTTCTTCTCTACAGGAGCTGGCTTAGGCTCTGGCTTAGGAGCTACATATTCCTGCTTAGGAGCTGGTGCCGGAGCAGGTTCCTCTACCGGCTTAGCCTTCTTGATATAGCTTTTGCCCAGGTTGATGCGTACACCTGCCAGTGCATTGAAGTACCAGTCAGGGTTATCTGCCTTCTTAGAGTTGTACTTGTCTGAAATCATGTTGGCATTGCCTTCGAGCATGATGCTCACAGCCTTGCTTACCTTGAATTCCAGGTCGATACCGGCTCTGCCGTAAGGGCGAACCTTCTTTCCCTGCCAGAGATATTCCAGCAGATAGTTGCTCTGATTCTTGATGTTGGCAGCCAGGTCGTTTACCTCCTGGTTAGCTCCTGCCCAGTTGATACCACCACCAACGAAGGCAGTAGCGTTGAACACGCGGTTCGGGTTCCAGCCACAGAAGAGGTTAGAGAGGTTGAACATAAAATCCACACCCGGAGCTACATATTTCCATTTGTAGCTGGCGGTATACGGAGTACCGTCCTTGGTAGCCTTGTATCCGTTCCATCCGCCCTTGCTCCAGATACCGTTTATCTGACCACGGAGTCCGAAAACAGGAGAGAACTGGTAGCCGATGGCACCCTGGAAGTTAGGAGAAAGCAAGTCGGAGAAGCTTGCCTCACCTACAGTATATTGCCCACCAGCCTGAACATCCAGAAACCAGTGACGCTTAAACTGATATTCGTTTCCATCCTTGTCTGTGTAGGATGCTTGCGCCATAGCGGCTGTAGAGCCGATGGCTAACAAAGAAGCTGCATATAAACACTTAATAGATTTCATCATAATTTAATTGTTTTGTTATTGATTCACTCCTTTGACAAACAAACTTATGTATTTGTTTGAAGCATTTGAATTAACTACAATTTCTTTATTAAAACTCCCGATAACAGATCCTTTCCCATCATAAGTGATGATGATAGATCCTTTTTTGTCTGGCATGATGGGAGTTTTACTGAAACTAGCTTCAATACAGCCGCAATAACCATGTACATCATGGAGTATTAATGGAGATTTTCCTATATTTTGAAAATCGAACCTAACCTTCTGCAGTTTTTTTGAGTCAACCTTGCCGAAATCATGTTCATATTTCAGAAACTTTATTTTCGACTTTTTCGAATCGGGCAGTTTATCATATTTGTATTCAGCCTCCATCCGTTCTCCAGGAGTCAGTTCTTTTTTCTTTTCGGAGCAACTGGCTGTGAATATAGCACAGCACATAAGAAAGAACAGAACTTTCTTACTCATCATAAGTTATCTTGATGGCAGCTCTACCTTCATTCATATCAGTTTCCTGACGATAAAGTGCTCCGTCTCTCAGATAATAATAGGCAGGATCACCATTCCATTTTATAGTGGCAAATGGACGCTTGTGATCATCTCCATCACTCCAGGTGATTTGCTCTTTCTTCTCATTACCGGCAAACTGAATTGTACCGGTATAGTCTTCGTTCAGAACGAACTTGTTCTCAAATTCGTCAGTAAAAGAGCCTGCAAAACCATGGTTCTCTTGCTTACTGCCTCCACCGCATGACATGAAGACGAATGTAACTGCCAGACATATAAAAACTAAAAATCTTTTCATTTTTTCTGTTTTTGTTTTAAAAAAGGGTGCCCTCTGAGGAAGACACCCTTAATTTTATGTTATCTTGAGATATACTTACTTCTTTCTGGCATTAGCCTGAATAGTTGTAGCAACATTAACCTTGATAGGATCTGTTACAATCTCACCCCAACCATACTTAACCTTAACAGGGATGTACAAGTTGAATGCATTCTGAACACCTGCACCATTGTTACGGTAAGTGATGAAGCCATACTTAGAGTTAGCACCTCCCATTGATGTAGCATCGCTCTGGGCAAGAACGATAGTTGCAGGTACATCCTGAAGTTCACCATTCAAATCACACTTAGCCTCATCGATAAGAGCCTCAACATCGAATGGACCATAGAAGTCCCAATATGTCTTATGATCCTTGAAGAGACGGTTCTTTCCGGTCTTAGCATCAATACGCCAATCAGATGGAGAAATCAAATCCTCAATTGTGATGAATGAACCCTTCTCACCGAAGTCAACACCATCAATGAAGTTGTCATTTGCATTTGTTGTAATGTTGATTGGACGGATGAAGTTAGCCTGGAAGTGATCCTTTCCATCAAATGTAATAGAAACTTCCTTGGTTGTTTCGCCACAAACATTTGCCTTTGCACCGATGAAAGTGTACAACTTATTGGTATTCAACAAGAACTTAGCGAGATCACTCTCCTTATTCAATTCGATAGAGTTCTTACGCTTAACATCATAAACACCTGTTGTTTCTGCATTATTAATTGTAGCAATCTTCTCATCTGTATAAGTTACGTTACCTACCTTAGCAGAAGCATGCAACTCAAGACCATTTGCACTTACAGTGAATGTAACCTTTGTACCGTTGATATCCTTGATAGCTGCAACACCATCTTTACCAGTACAGAAGAAATACTGGAGATTAGTAATGCTCTCATCGAGATACAACTGACCATTCTTATTATAGAATGGAGCATTCAAATCACTTACGAACAAGCACTTATTTGCATTAGTCTCGCTTTCATTAGGAGTCTGTACATTCAGCTTAGCATACTCCTTAGTAGTGTTCCAATACTCAGCGTAGTAATGAGCATTTTCACCAACAGGAACCTCGCCCTTAGTCTTCCAAACATTGTATGTCTTCTTGACGCCCTTAATCTTAGACTTCAAAACTACGACTACAGAGTCTGTTGCATTTGTAGCAGCGTTCTTGAATACGATTTCGTTAGAAACCTCTTCACCTGCATGCTTCCACAAATCTTCATTCTTAATCGTCCAAGTATACAAATAGGTCATTCCACCTTCTGCATCGCGCTCTGGCTTATCAACTACAGTACCTACATCGCCCTTAACATGAGTGCAATCGGTAAAGTATGGATAAGCTTTATGGAACTCATTCTTACTCATACCAAGTTTGTTATACAACTGAACGTTGATCTGCTCAACAGTCGTTTCAGACTTTCCATCCTGACCACAAACGAATTTGAATTCGTCAACAGTCAATGGAATAGGATCCTTAGCTGGTTTAATCTCACTTGGCTTAACAATCTTGATCTTTACGTAAGCAACCCGAACTACATTGCTGCCATTCATCAAGCTTACACGTACGATAGGCGTACGATCGATAGCAGCTTCACCTGTTGTATTGAACACCTTAGGAGTTACGATACCATCCTCAGTAACTGTTACGAAGTCCTTCTGATCTGTCAGGTTTGTACCAAGTTTATAGTTCTTCACAACCTCGTACTTAATGCTCATACCAAGTGGAGCAAGGTCTTTCACAACAGAGCAACCAGTAGTACTCTTCTGGTGAACACCTACGAATGTAGACAAGTCGAGCTGACCATTGTAAGCAACTACGGTATCAACAACTTCCTTCTTCTGAGCATCTGCGCTCCAAACAAGACTGTTCTTCACCTTAGCACCAGCCTCGGTATCCAAAACACTGATACCAACTGTACCACGACGATAGTGATAATCCTCTGGAGTAGACCTGTTAATCTTTTCTACATCAGCGAGGTACAATGGATCCATATCTTTCTTGTAGATAGTGGTATAGTCGGATGTCACCGTTTCGCCATTCTTTCTCTGAGCCTGCAAAGCTACGGTTGTAATGTTTTCTGCTGTAGCTGGAGTACCAGTTACATTAACCTTAACCTTCAAGATACCATCCTTGAACTCAACAAATTCAGGCTTTGCAGCAAAATCAGTAGAAGCTTTAGCACGAGATTTGATAAAGTCACCATTAGCCTCAAGTGCAAATATCAAGTTCTCCAACTGCTCTTTAGAAGCATTGGCAGGATTCACATGATAGTAAGCGTATGTCTCAGGGTTGACAACCTTTGTAGCACCTTCTGTCCATTTCTCATTCTTAGAGTCCTTAGTTGCACCAGCACTCAATGCCTTGTACTCGAATGAAGAAATGCGGATAGCAGGAACGCCATCAACGTAAGCACGAGAGTCACCATCCTTCATGAATACGATACCACGGAGATTACTGCTCAAAGAGATAGTGTACTCACCATAAGTACCATCAGACTTGAGTACGTGACCCAACTTCAAGTCTTCCTCGCCCATAACTGCTGTAATAGCATCATTAGAAGCAGTCTTCCACATAATGCCGGTCTTGGTTTCTGTATTGCCATCAACCTTGTAGAAATAGCCATCTTCCTTTGGCAAGTAGTAAGCACCGTCCTTACCAGCAGTTCCAGTTCCAGCAGCACCCGGTGTACCAGGATCACCCTTGTCGCCCTTGTCGCCCTTAGCATTCAAGCCTGTGCTTACATCATCAATGTACCAAACTCCGTCAACGATTTTAACAACTGAGCCAGCCTTACCATCCTTACCATTTGTGATGTCATAAGTCTTACCATTGCTCAATTTGACTGTAATACCATTGTCGTTCTTTACTACATCTGTGAGAACACTACCAGCTGTAATCTGAGAATTGATTTCATCAATGGTCTTCTTCAATTGGTCAATCTGACTCTGCAAACCGCTGATGTCATCATCGTAGTCTTTACAAGAAGTAAATGTGCTTACCGAGGCAATTGTCAATGCACCCATAAGCAGCGCGCTTAAATACATTCTTTTCATACGGTAATAATTTATAAAGTTATACGATTTTCCTAGCCTTTCGGCAGGAAGTTATTAATTAATTCTCTATATCGAATTAAGAGTTCCGTTTGATGAAAAGAGTCTGCACTCTTAGAAAAGTTCTTCGTTCTCTTTCAAAGGTCCTCTTAGAAAAGTTATTTTATCGTTCTTATATATCGTGTGGCTTTTTATCGCCACTCAGTTCTTATTGTTTTTGTGATATCTCCAGCCAGGAGATTTTTCATGTTGCAAATATAAGTATAATTTTTGAAACTTGCAAGTTTTTGAGCATTTTTTTTCAAAAAAAGGCTAATTTTCTTATGTTTTTTATAAAATAGCCCCCATATTGGGCTTCTAACCCGTCCATTTTCCCTGTTTTCCTCCATTTTGCCGATATAAAACCTACACCTTATTATATATAGGGGAGATTGGCGGTCCTACACCTTATTATATATAGAGACCATCTAGATACGAATGTATGAGTATCTACCAGGAAGGATGGGGGATTTCTGTATTTTATACTGCTATTCCATTACGCATTATATCATCATATAAGGGTGATGGTTTGCATTCTTCAATCAACACCGGTTCTATAGATGTATCTATATTAAGGGTGGCAAGCCATAATGAAGATGTAGTATCCAGCCAGTCGCCATTAAGCTTAGGTATAACTACTGCTACATCGATATCACTATCTTTTCTTGCTTCATTTCTACTACAAGAACCATACAGATATACTTTCGCATTGGCAAGCAATGGAAGTATTGCTTCCTTGTAGCATTTTACTATCATTAAAGCATGTTCTCTATCCATTGTTTTAAAACTTTTGTTTTATTTATTAATGTTCTGCACTTGTTTTTGTGCAAAAATAGACCAAATAATTAAGATTGCCAAATTTTTAGTGTTAAAAAGATTTCTTAGAATAAAAAAATCCGTAGCGCCGGATATGCCCTTTCCTCCGTTAGGCGTTCCGGCGGATCGCCTAACAGACTAGCGAATCGTATTATACCAAGCCGCCTCATTCTGATAACTCAAGCCGCCTCATTCTGATAACTCAAGTGCTTCATTCTGACAACTCAAGTGCTTCATTCTGACAACTCAAGTGCTTCATTCAGCTAACAGAGCTATTTCATTCAGCTAACAGAGCTATTTCATTCAGCTAACAGAGCTATTTCA
>ERZ1023869.75-NODE-75-length-46669-cov-101.089973_pt1 | contig 46669 bp, 51 predicted proteins | sample MGYA00380390_ERZ1023869 | MGnify/ENA primary metagenome ERZ1023869 (study PRJEB33179, sample SAMN07449005) | human gut metagenome | biome: Human-gut; feature: Human associated habitat; material: Faeces | host: Homo sapiens | place: India: Bhopal | collected...
CCCGTGCCGGAATAACCCCGCTGCTCAACAAGACCAAGGCTCCCGAGTGCTACCCAATGACCATCGGCTTAGGATTTAGACTGTAACATAGCTGCAATGTAGCAAAACATAACTGAAACTGTCCCCATCTGATACCCCCATTCAGATGAGGACAGTTTTTTGTTCTGCCAAATTCGGGAATTAAAAACGGCCAAATTCGGGAAAAATATTCAGCCAAATTCGGGAATTAAACAATGCCAAATTCGGGAATTTGTGAAAAAAGCCCACAATTTCAGCATTTAGCCGCAAGCCTAGGATTTATCAAAAAAATCGAAAAAAGTGGCGATAGGTGTGCGAAATCTCATAAAAAAACATAGATTACGCACACCTATCGCCACTTTTTGCTGTTTACCGGCCAAACTCGGAAGTGAAACATAGCCAAACTAAGTAACGAATCGCAGCCAAATTGGGTAACAAATCACAGCCAAATTAGGTAACGAAATTCGCAAATCACGGCCAAATTGGGTAACAAAACACGGCCAAATTGGGTAATTTTGCCCATTTTTCTGCTAAAAAATGCCCGAATACCACAAACGTGGTAGCAGGAATACTACTCATATGCTATTTCAGAATCCAGAAAATCGCCGTACCTTTGCAGCGTCAATCAGAACAAACAGTATGATGACTTTCAGAAGGACATCAGAATGTCTTTCAGAAGAATGTCTTTCAGAGAGAGAACATCAATCTGATTTCTGGGCGGCAATTTATATAAATGAATAAGATTGAATATTAACATAAAATTAAAGAAAGGACATAGATTATGAGTACAGAAAAGAAACTTCGCTTTGAGACACTTCAGTTGCATGTAGGTCAGGAAAATCCAGATCCAGCTACCGACGCTCGTGCGGTGCCTATCTACCAGACCACAAGTTACGTGTTCCGCAACTCTCAGCACGCTGCCGATCGCTTCGGACTCCGTGACGCAGGTAACATCTATGGTCGCTTGACCAACTCTACTCAGGGTGTATTCGAAGACCGTGTAGCTGCCCTCGAAGGTGGTGTAGCAGGTTTGGCTGTCGCTTCTGGCGCTGCCGCCGTTACCTACGCTCTGCAGAACATCCTTCAGAATGGCGACCACATCGTAGCTGCCGACAACATCTACGGTGGTACTTATAACCTCATCACTCATACATTATCCACACAGGGTGTAAGCTACACCATCGTAGATCCTCGCAACTTCGAGCAGGTAGAGGCTGCCATCCAGGACAATACCAAGGCTCTCTATGCTGAGACCTTCGGAAATCCTAACTCAGATGTAACCGATATCGATAAGTTGGCAGAGATTGCTCATCGCCACAACATCCCATTGATTATCGATAACACCTTCGGCACCCCATACCTCATCCGCCCTATCGAGCACGGAGCAGACATCGTGGTTCACTCTGCTACCAAGTTCATCGGCGGTCACGGTTCATCTCTCGGTGGTGTCATCGTAGATGGCGGTAAGTTCGACTGGAAGGCAAATGCCGACAAGTTCCCTACTCTCGCCAAGCCAGACCCATCTTATCATGGTGCCGTATTCGCAGATGTAGCCGGAGCAGCAGCCTTCGTAACCCGAATCCGTGCGGTCATCCTTCGTGATACCGGTGCAACCATCTCTCCATTCAACGCCTGGATTCTTCTTCAGGGCTTGGAGACATTGAGCCTCCGTGTAGAGCGTCACGTTCAGAATGCATTGAAGGTGGTAGAGTATCTGGAGAACAATCCTAAGGTGGCTAAGGTTAATCACCCAGCCGTTCCTTCTCATCCAGACCACGAGCTTTACAAGAAGCTCTTCCCTAACGGCGGTGGTTCTATCTTCACCTTCGATATCAAGGGCGGCGAGAAAGAGGCATGGGAGTTCATCGACCACCTGCGCATCTTCTCTTTGCTGGCTAACGTAGCCGACGTGAAGTCACTGGTTATCCACCCAGCAACAACCACCCACTCTCAGCTGAGCCCAGAGGAATTGGAGGAGCAGCACATCTATCCTTCTACCGTTCGCCTGAGCATCGGTATCGAGAACATCGACGACCTGATTGAGGCTCTCGATGAGGCATTTACCTACGTAAAGTAAAAATATGAATGATTTAAATTAGAGTACAGTTATGGCAAAGATATATAAGCAGATTACTGATTTAATCGGTAAGACCCCATTGGTAGAATTGGGTAAGTATTCAGCATCCAAGGGTTTGGAGACTCCTGTAATTGCCAAGGTAGAATTCTTCAATCCTGGCGGAAGCGTAAAGGATCGTATCGCACTTGCGATGATCGAAGACGCTGAGCAGAAGGGCATCCTGAAACCAGGTGCCACCATCATCGAACCAACCAGCGGTAACACGGGTGTAGGTCTGGCTCTGGTATCAGCCGTAAAGGGCTACCACCTCATCCTCACCATGCCTGAAACCATGAGTGTGGAGCGCAGAAACCTGGTGAAGGCTTACGGCGCTGAAGTAAGATTGACCAGCGGTAAAGACGGAATGCCTGGTGCCATCAAGGCTGCCGAGGAGCTACGTGATTCCATCCCAGGCTCTGTGATTCTGGGACAGTTTACCAACCCATCCAATCCTGCCAAGCACTATGCCACAACTGGACCAGAAATCTGGGCTGATACCGATGGCGAGATTGATATCTTCGTAGCCGGTGTAGGAACAGGTGGAACCATTTCGGGTATCGCCAAGTACCTGAAGGAGCAGAATCCAAACGTGAAGGTGATTGCCGTAGAGCCTGCCACATCGCCTGTATTGAACGGCGGACAGAGCGGTCCTCACAAGATTCAGGGCATCGGTGCCGGTTTCATTCCAGAGACCTACTCTTCAGAATATATCGATGAGGTATTGGATATTCAGAACGATGATGCCATCAAGGCAGGTCGTGACCTGGCTCAGAGCGAGGGTCTCTTGGTAGGAATCTCATCAGGTGCTGCCGCCTTTGCAGCCACCGAGATTGCGAAGCGTCCTGAGAACAAGGGCAAGAAGATTGTAGCCCTCTTGCCAGATACTGGCGAGCGTTATTTAAGCACTGTACTCTATGCTTTCGAGGAATATCCACTCTAATTCACAAAAGCACCGTCATAACTACCTTTTTATATAGTTATGCGGTGCTATATGTTAATATCCCCATTTCGTATCCAGTTTCACCTCTTCGGTATGGATGACATTCTCTGTGAGCAAGGCACGGTTGCCGGAGAGGATTTTGATTTCCTGATAATTTGCAGGATAATACACCTTGCCGTTCCTGATCAGGATACCCACCCTGTTGGGAGCAATCTCAAAGATGGCAAAACCACCTATGAAATCATGGATTTTCCTATATACCGGTTGCAGGATGATGTCATCCCCCACACGGAGTCCCCATCTTCCTGATTTCTCAAAAGGTTTCACATCCTGCAGATATTCATAGCGCTGCTTGCTGCTAAGCTCCGTTTTCTTCTTGTCATACTGCGCCACAAATACCATGTCATTGTTGGGTACGATCACACCCTTTGTCTTTTTGGCAGAAGGCGGAATGGTTCCCTTTCCGGCTCTCAGTCCGGCATACATCGATGCCCAGTTCCGCTCCCTGTCAGGCAGACCAAACTTACGGTAGTTACCCACATTGTCTATGATCATGCATACCTTGTCCTTCTGCTTGTGGTTGATGCGCAACCCGCGCCCCACCATCTGCAGATACTTGGCTAGCGAGAGTGTAGGACGAGCCATCTGGATATACTCCACATCCGGACAGTCGAACCCCTCATCAAAGAGGTTCACGTTCACCATGCAGTCCAGGTCACCCATTCTGAATGCCTCCACCATTCGCTGACGGGTCTTGGCAGGAGTCTTGCTGTCCAGAGCCACCGCCCTGATACCCATCGCCTTGTAATATGAGGCAATCATCTGGGCATGGTCGATGTCAATGGCATATACGATACCCTTCTTTCCGTCGGCATGCTTCACTACGCTCTCATACAGTCGCTTGATGGATTGAGGCACATTCAGTTTCTCATCCATCTCCTTGATGGAATAGTCACCATCACTGCCACGTCCTTTCAAAGAGTTGATGGTCAGCTGGTCTTGCGAGAACTGTCCGATGACCACATAGTCATAGGGTGCCAGATACCCACGTTTGATGAAATCCTTGGTAGATGGAGAGCTTATAAGACGCTCAAACAGCATACCGAACGACTCCCTCTTCATACGGCAAGGCGTTGCTGTCATTCCCAGTTTCAAAGCATCCCTGTTGCGGTCAAACAGGTCTTTGTAAGAGCGTGCCAGGGCATGATGAGCTTCGTCCACCACGATCATCCCCGGTATGCAATCCGCCTTTTTCAAATCCCCGATATGCCTGCCGAGCCATTGGATAGAGAGCACACGGATTCTTACTTTGGCTTTCAGCACCATTTCTTTCTCCCCATAGTCCAGGCAGAATCTGTCCAGTGTCTGCTGCATCTGTTCTACCAGTTCACGGCGGTGTGCAACAATCCACACCTCACCCTTCTCGTAGTTATCCAGAAACCATTTCACCACCGATGCCATCACGTAGGTCTTTCCCGTACCCGTAGGCATCTGCACGATGACCGAGTTACCTTCTTCATAACCCTTCTTCTTGCGGTAACGGGTTATCTCCTTCGTGGTCAGCACGTTGATGATTTCCTCCAGCATTTTCTGCTGATAATCATAAAGCTTGATTTTCTTCATTCAAAAGAAATGTAAGTATCCGTTCAATTCCGTATTGCATATCTCAAAAAAAAATTGTAACTTTGCACGGCGGCATCATTTTCCTAATTTTGAGACAAGAATACGCAGTAAGAGCATTCCATTCTCCATTCAGGCAAAGAATGAAGAAGATGATGAAGTGACTGCGAAAGCTAAGGCTGCGTTCCAATACATGTGTGACACAGCAAGAGAGAATAACATTGATATGTCACTTGATGAGATCAATGAAGAAATCAAAGAAGTCAGACGATTAAGAAAAGAACGCAATGGTATATGCAGTCATTGATACGAACATTATCGTGTCCTCGTTTATAACCGCAGGTGTCTTCATAATATGATTTCCGTTTATACGGATGTTGATAGCAACAGTATCAATGTCTCACGGCTTATCTTATGACAGCGAGCAGTCTCCTCCTTACAATACTTGCGCAAGCTACGACCTTTACGATTTTGGTTGTAATCCTGCATCACTTTTTCGAAATATTCCCTTGTTTCCATTATCAAACTGTTTTGATTACGGATGCAAAGGTAATATATTAATATAGGTACCGCCATACGGGCTAATGGTGATTTACGTACCATCATCCGTGTTAATCAGTCCATTACCTTATCAAAAGGCAATTATCCAACAAGATAGGCAGAACTTTTATTCAAAGCTCAGCCCATCTTATCGTATATAATTAAAAATTAAATTCTAATTCTTTTGTGTTTCTCAGATATTAGGTATTAAAGAGGAAGTTTAATCTTTGCATTTTTTGAGCGTTCCACCATACGACGGATTGCCTCTTGTACACCTTCAGGGATTACAGTTGTAGGCGTATTTCTACCACACTCTACAATCTCTATAAAGCGCTCAGCAACATCACCACTCAATACAGGAATAGTTTTAATAGCTATTGCCATAATCTTATCTCCTATTATTTAGTTTATATAACTTGCCGTCAAAATTATGCTTTTTTCCCGAAACCACCAAGAAAGCCACAAGAAATCTGCAAGTTATCAGCAAATTACTCGCAAAATCTACAGACTTTGGAGAAGAATTGGCACTATTATACAAATCTATTCATCATAATCTTCCGGCTTAGTATTTAGCAAATTCACGGTAGCCATAAACTCGCTTACCAAATCAGCGAATTGAGGATTATCCTTACGAATGATTAGTGCAGCATAGTTATCATTACCCTCCTCGTCAGTAATCGTTTGTGGCAGGAAAACATACTCCTTTCTTTCCCCGTAGATGCCAAACCAGTATTTGAATAAGCGATTACGCATCTTCTGCATGCCACCACTTGTATCACAGATATAAAGAAATGCAGCATTGTTCTTTGCAAAGAATTCCTCCACTATGGCAAGAATAGTCTCTCGCACCTTAGGATCACGAGGAGACTTCACTCCCTTCGGATTAGAGATACCAAATTGATAAACTAACCCATTATGAAGTATATCATCCCTTTCAAAAGTTACGAAGATTTCAGCATCATAATCTGTGATGAAACACAATGTATCATCAGCTAGGGCCACTTTTACCTCATAGGGCGAATTGGCATTAATCGCAGCCAAAGACATCTTTTCTACTACCATACTTCTACCCCTATAGGTTCTTTACCTGTACGTTCCAGACAGCTTTTGCGAACCAAGTTCTCCAGTTTCTCCACCATTTTACGTTTGTTTTCCTTAGAAGCATTCCAACGGCGTAGAGCCTCTTCCCTTGTTAACTTTGTTGTATCCATATATTCTTCCTCCTATTTATTCTAGTTCAACATTCTGCCGCCAAAGTTACACCTTTTTCTCGAAACTGCCAAGAAAACCACAAGAAATCTGCAAGTTATCAGCAAATTACTACAAAATCAACTGTGAACTATTAACAGTAAACTATAAACTGCTGTAACCATCTATATTTCCATACACCCTCTGAACCGCCTTTATTTAAAGGCGATTCAAGAGATGTTAAAAATAAAAGATGATTGGATTTAACATTTATTTTTGCATAAAGCAAGGCAAAAGTGCCACTTTTTCTGCTGTACAAACAGGCTTGGCAGTAAGACGACTAACTAGCTCCTTGATGTAACACCCAGGAGATAACTTGTTCATATTACAGCTTTCTATGACAGAAAACATGAAGGCATAGTCAGTCTTGATATATTTAAGAGCCTTCTTTGTCAAAGCGCCCAAGCCTTTGTAATTCGATTTAGCAAATCGCTCAAACTTCTCTTTGATTCGGTCCATGATAGGCTTGCTCCTTTGAAGCCTTTCCACAAGAACCTGGTCGGCTGTTAAACCTGCCTTCTTGCAGTCATGCTCGATTCCAAATAGTCTACCTATCTCATCGATAAACCACATAGACAAGGAATGATTCTCTTCCAACGACTCTACGAACTTTCGCCTTATATGTGTCAGGCATGCTGAACGATGTTGATCAGGATGAAGTTCATCATCGTCATACACTTTATATACTACATAACCGTCGTCTCATCAATCATCCAATTGTGAGTCTTCTTGATAGTCGCCTCCCAGACATCTTTCATTTCCTTGCGGATATAAGAGATTATCTTATGTACGATGACTCCCAAGGTTTTCTCGTTCATATTCAATCCCGTCACCTGATGCAGAAGACGGAGTAGATGGAACGTCATCATTGGAATCTTCAGGCCAATCAGACTTTTCTTCTTCTCTCGTAACCTCTTTGCCAGACTTCAGTAAATTCTTTTGCTCCGCATTACGCTTGAACCGTTGGCGCTGGCGATAACGGGCCAGCCATTGTGCCTCCGATGCAGAGAGCGAAGACTTTTCAAGCATCGAAGTGAGCTTTGTAATCTTCTCATTCAAGGAAGCTATCAAGTTATCCGATGCCTTCTGGTGGTTGGCGCTATCCTTCATAATACGCTTTACATTTTCCAGGTTCTCCTCTCGCAGATGCTTAAGTTCCTCCTTATGGCGCTCAGCCTGTTCCTTCATCTGCTGCATATAGAACTCCTTCATATTGTCCTGCTGAGCCTTGAAGAACTGGCGATCCTCCTCACGCTGACGTTCGAAATCGGCACGCAAGGCTTGATCGTGAGCTATCAAATCTACCTGCCCACGATTCGCTGTTGCCATCTCATCCTTGAGACGAGCTATCTCAGCATAAGCCAAACGTAACTTCATTTCGTCATTCATGCTTACAAAGGTACTACTTTTTTCTGACATATGCAAGTTTTTTCGAATATTTTTTATAACTAAAACACTAACAATCGGGCAGTTAAGTAATCAAACAGCATCTTCTTTTATCTGCATTTTAGTGACTAGGACACCCTCTGTAAGCGTATCGATATCCTTACGCATATCCATAGGACCAGAATAAAAATAGTACTTCTGTCTACTTGTAAAGGATATCATTTCAGCCAACTATTTTGTGCAACAAAGCTGTAATCTCATTTACACTTGCTATTCCAAAAACACTTACGATAGTATCGAAGCACATTAGGATAAACATAACTACTGTCATCACAAAATTGTTTGAGAGAACGACCACGACCATACATCTCGAACTCACGAATGATGGCTGCGTAATCAACTTTTGCTTTCTTCTTATTTTCCATCTGTTACCATTTTTTGATCGGCAGCAAAGGTAATACTTATTTTTTAGCGGGCAATATGGAGAAGTAGATGGTTACAAATTCTAATTCTTTTGTGTTTCTCAGATATTAGGTATTAAAGAGGAAGTTTAATCTTAACATTTTTTGAGCGTTCCATTATAACTTTGCCGCCAAAGTAACGCCTTTATCTTTAACCCACCAAGAAAATCACAATAAATTTCCCTGTTATATCAATCCAAAACGTTTCAACAACTTCATGGAAACATTCTCATAAGAACAAATGGCCTTTTTTATTTCTACCAAATCATTCTTATTAATTTTTCCCTTCATCTTATCTATTGAAAACAATTCTGCAAATCGTTCCTTTGAAATTCTTTTAAAATCAGAGCAATCGACAAATCTATCTTGGTCACCCAAAAACTCATACTCAGAAGCCTTCAATAAATAGTGCAATTTCCTTCTACTTTCAGGAAGGTGCTTATTGATTTCTGAGTTGATAAGTACAAAGCCAATCGCATTTCCTTCTTGGTCTCTACCCACAACTACAAAGAACTTCTTTCTCCCTTCATCTCCTTTATTTTTAGGAATAATACCTTCTTCTTTTGTCAGACAAAGACGATAAACTTCACCCTCCTCAACTGTATCAAGGAGCAAGTTTTGAAGCTGATTATTATTTCCCAGCAATTCTTTGAAGTTCACCATAACCTAAGCCTCCAAAATAGAATCTATAAATTCCTGTTCCTGGAGATACTCTAAAAACTCATTAGAAGCATCACCTGCTTTTGCAATATTCAGAGAGGTCATAACAGCATTATGATTCTTATCCCATGCCTCATGCCAGGCAGAATCATGAGATAGCTCAGACAAAGTCTTGGTATCCATATCTTTGTATTTATCAATGGCAGCATCCAACGCTTCTATCTCAGCTTTACTCAATTCGTCCAAGTCAGGCTTTTCGCCAGCTTTCACAAAAAACCAAGCGCATTCCCCACCAGCAGGTAACAAAGAATCGCTAATAGCTTTGACATCCTTATTGTTTCCCTTGCCATTCATTAATTTCAAGGCATCATAAAGATGAGAGGGAACCGGTCCGTGTTCCATGGCGATAAAAGTATCCTTAACTAAATGTTGACCATATTTTGCATAGAGATTCCTTTCCGCAAAATAGATGATCTTAAACAAATGAATGAAATCCGTTTCACCACATTTGTCTAAGACATACAAAGCTACCGCCTTAAGCTTAGCGATATCCTCCGCCGACATTTTATTCATACTTCTCATAATCAATTCCTTCTATATTTAACACTTCTGCCGCAAAAATACGCTTTTTCTTCGAAACCACCAAGAAAACCACAAGAAATCTGCAAGTTATCAGCAAATTACCACGAAATCAACCATAAACTATTAACTGTAAACTGCTATCCCCCATGCGGTCCTAGCCCGCAAAACATGGCGCTGGGCTTTGACGCCCCGTCAACCTTATAGCGTAGCGGTTCCGAGCACCGGAGGGCGGTCACATTCTAAAGTTTAATCTTTATTAAATTATAAGCCACCTTGCACCATTTTACGCCATTATGATGTATATTTGCAGTCAGAATGTATAACTTCATAATTATCGGCTTATGGCACAGACAGCAATGACAGTCCGTATGGACAATCAGCAGAAAGCACAGTTTGATAAACTCTGCGAACAATTCGGTATGAGTGCGAATACCGCTATCAATATCTTTGTAAAGGCAGTAATTCGCAGTAAGAGCATTCCATTCTCCATTCAGGCAAAAAATGAAGAAGAAGATGAAGTGACAGCGAAAGCAAAGGCTGCGTTCAAGCAACTTAGAGCTAAAGCAGAAAGAGGTGAAACCCCAGATCTCACACTTGATGAAATCAATGAAGAAATCAGAGAAGTCAGACGATTAAGAAAAGAACGCAATGGTATATGCAGTCATTGATACAAACATATTTGTATCAGCCCTTATCACCCACAACTCAAATGCTTCAACAGCAAGAGTTCTTGAAAGTTTGTTCCTTCATCGTATTATACCTTTATATAATGATGACATTATAAAAGAATACGATGAAGTGCTTCATCGCGCAAAATTCAAGTTGTCAGACGACCAAATCTGCACAGTTATAGAACTTGTAAAACAAAACGGAATTAATTCTTCTCGTTTCCCTTATGATGGAGAAATGCCAGATGAGGACGACCGAGTCTTCTACGAAGTCTGCCTGACCAAGGAAGATTCCTTCTTAGTAACAGGAAATCTCAAACACTTTCCAAAAGAACCGCAGGTGATTACAGCTGCTAAAATGATGGAAATCCTAGACAACGAATTATAAGCGCATTTGAAATTTAAGCATTATGATACAGAACAAATTATTCCGTGATTGCCTCGCTGCGATACCTGCCGAACAAAAGGCAGAGTTCGATTTGTCTTTCGGTATTGCCGAGCGCATTAGTGAGATTCTGAAAGCCAAGGGACTCACCCAAAAGGATTTTGCCCGATTGCTCAACAAGCGAGACTCAGAAATCTCTAAATGGCTAACAGGCAGACATAACTTCACTACTCAAACCATTGCTCGTATAGAAACAGCCTTAGGAAGTAAACTCATCAGCATAGCTCATTGATTGAGCTATGCTTTATTTTATAGAATCTGTAATAACCTTTCATCAGTATCCTCCAAATTCAGAACCTTAGCATGCTCAAGCCTATTTTACTTGCTGCTAATAAAAGGATGCTCTGTTTAAATTAGACTGAAGCATTGGACAATATAGGCCATATTTTTTCTTAATGATATTCGAGACTAATTTTACAAACCATTTGTCTGCCTTTGGCGAAAAGTAAATATTATCAATTAGCAGGTTCAAATCCACAGGTATAAGCAAGTCATGTGCATCCGTCAACATATTGAAATCGGGAGATTCCGAAATCACTCTAAATTCTTTCTCGTGAGCAAAAGATAATCTTTTATACCAAGGAGCATCAAACATATGAAAGTATTTCCCTGATGTTCCATTATTATATTCGCTATAATCAATATAATTTACCATACCGAATTCGCAATTTGCTGTAACCGGTAGTGCCTGATAAAGACGCTCAAACGTAGTCTGAATAGCAATTCCTTGTTTAGTATCCCTAGAATACAATTGCCACATAGCTTCAGACTCGACATCTGACTGATGCCAACAACTTATGTAGTTATTTAAGCGCCACTTTCTAATTGTTCTTCTATATCTATCAAATTCATATTTGGCTTTATCTTCGTCATTGCTCCCATCGTCAAATTCTTTCAAATTAACGAATGGTGCTCTTCGCTGCATTTCCATTTTAATCCAAGCATCTTCATTGGTAGCAACTCCCAAGGCACCTTCATAAGGGTCATTAAAATGATCTATACGAGTGAAATATAAAGAACTTTCATCCAACAAAGAAAGAAACTTTGCTAAATCCATATATCTCCATAACTTTGCAGAAGGTCTTGGAATCGTGCGGTGATTATTCCCACTGATTGAATACAACCTTGCATCTTTCATTTTCGAACTACAGCCTTTACAAGTATGAGCTAATGCACCATCATCTAAATGCCCAATAAAAGTTTCCTCCCCATTGCTAAATTCTTTTCCACATAAAGTGCATTGATTTCTATGGATAATATAGAACCATCTTTCTTGCTTAATGCTTTCTAAATCATATTTTTTATGCGCTCCCATTATCATATAGTTTTAATGTCAAGACCTAACTATTCGACCTCTATTATTCTCTGAATTTCATCCATCAATTTAAGAAATACTCTTTCTTGTGCAGGTTTTTCCATTTCCGCCAAAGTTTCCTCAGGCTTATTTACTGCTTGGAATTCTGACAATTCTGATTTTAAAAAGAAACTCGGTTCTACCAATAAACACAACACCTTAGTATTCTCAGCTTCAGCCTTCCTTAAAATCGGTGGAAGTTCATTGTTTTTAATAAAATCAGAAGCAAGAAAGTCTGTAGATACCAAAAGTATTGCAATGTTAGCATCATCCAATGCCTTTTTTATCTCTTCTTTCCAGTGTTGTCCAGCATGAATTTTCTTGTCAGACCATTCTTCAAAACCTCCAATATACTTTTTCAGCACACTCAAATGGGTCATCAATCTATTGTGGAATATTTCATCAGCATGAGAATAGCTGATAAATATTTTCTTCTTATCTTTATGCATAATAATCTTTTTATTTTCAGTTTCATTCTTTAGAAGTTGCATAGAGGGTATTACAACCTTTTTATCATCCTCAATTACCAGTTCATCAACATACGACACAGGATTATCTACAATATCCAATTTTGTGATACCGCTTATCAAACTTTCATCAAGATGTTCTATTTTATTCTTACTAAGAATGAGTGTAGCAATCTTCGAATCAAGTATTTGCTTGGGTAAATGCTTAATTTGGTTACCATGCAGATTCAAAATCTTCAACTTTGGCAGTTTAAATAAGGCGCCTTGTAATACCTTTAAATTATTAAAAGCCAAATCTAAGGTTCGAAGTTTTTTGAGTTTCAATATTTCTTGAGGAATCACCTCTATCCTATTGTAACTTAAATCGAGCTTTTCTAGATTTGCATACTGATATACATTATCAGGTATTGTCTTTAGATTTTTATGGGATAAATTAAGTTTTGTAACTTGCTTTATCGTTTTTCCTTTAATTTTTATTGGATATTCCATAATAATTATGTATCTTTGCACCCATAGTCGGACTATGGGGGTAGCGACTTAAAATAAGTGATGTTCAGAGTGCACTCCTGCGGGAGGTCAATCTGATTAATATCTTGAATGGAGTCTAAGCGTAGAGGAGGAACCTCTAATAGTTGAAGAAGAACTTCAACGGCTTGCTTAGAATCCCTTTAATTCATCACAGCTTCGGCATCCCACGTTTTTCGCTAGCGAATTTGTGTTCTGTCACACAGAAGAACACATACAGAATTCTGAGGTCGTTCGATTTGAACGACCTCATTTGTTTACTTTTATCTCCCTATAGCATTCTTCCATTTTCTCTAGCATTTTTGGCACGATGAAGAGTTCTTTCACACTCTTTCTGCCAGTCTCGCCATTCAGCGACACCCAGGAAGAGTAAAGGTGACAGCAGGAGTACCACAATAGCTTCAGTCATGACCACTCCAAACGCCTCGTTCTTAATGACGGATGGAAAAAATCAGTATTACATAATTCCATTATAACAAGCCGTAGTAAGACCAACACAAGCGGTCTCCACCTTTAGTAAGGCGGTCCCAGCTCGCACAAGCTGGCGAGACCTTTGATTGGTCCGCCAACCTTAGAGCGTAGCGGTTCTGAGCACCGGAGGGCGGTTACATCCCTAATCCCTATGGTAGGGATTTAGGGCTTGGGTATAGGGTAAGGCCCCTCCCGCAAGGGTTTCTGTCCCCTACAAGGGGAACCGAAAGGGTCGTAAAGACTATTGAAGACAGGTGGGGCTTACTTACCATACATATTCTCGTAATACTTCTGATACTCCCCAGAAGTAACATGATCCATCCATTCCTGGTTATCGAGATACCATTTTACGGTTTCCTCGATACCCTCCTCAAACTGCAGAGATGGCTCCCAGCCGAGTTCCTTCTGAAGCTTGCGAGAGTCGATGGCATAACGCATATCGTGACCCTTTCTGTCTGTTACATAAGTGATGAGATCCATATCCTCGCCTTCCTTTCTCCCGAGCAGACGGTCAACGGTCTTGATGACCACCTTGATGATATCGATGTTCTTCCACTCGTTGAAACCACCGATGTTGTAAGTCTCGGCAATCTTACCCTTGTGGAAAATCATATCGATGGCACGGGCATGATCTACTACATACAACCAGTCGCGCACGTTCTCACCCTTACCATATACTGGCAATGGCTTGCGATGACGGATGTTGTTGATGAACAGCGGAATCAACTTCTCCGGGAACTGGTATGGACCGTAGTTGTTGGAGCAGTTGGTCACGATGGTAGGCATACCGTATGTATCGTGGAAAGCACGGACGAAGTGGTCTGAGCTTGCCTTAGATGCTGAGTATGGAGAGTGAGGATTATACTTGGTTGTCTCTACGAAGAACTCCTCGCCGTAAGCCTCGTGGTTCTTACCGCTGGATGCCTTGGTGGTGAAAGGAGCAGGAATGCCCTCAGGGTGAGTCATCTGCAATGCACCATACACCTCATCGGTAGAGATGTGGTAGAAACGCTTGCCCTCATATCCCTCTGGCAGACTCTCCCAGTAAATCTTTGCCGCCTGGAGCAGAGACAAGGTACCCATCACGTTGGTCTGAGCGAAGGTGAAAGGATCCTTGATACTTCTATCTACATGGCTCTCGGCAGCGAGATGGATGATGCCATCCACCTTGTAGTCCTGCATCAGCTTCAGCATCAGGTCGAAATCGCAGATATCGCCCTTAACGAAAGTATAGTTAGGCTTGTCCTCAATGTCCTTGAGGTTAGCCAGGTTACCAGCGTATGTCAACTTGTCGAGGTTGATGATGTGATACTCAGGATATTTGTTCACGAAAAGTCTTACTACGTGTGAGCCGATGAAACCAGCACCGCCCGTGATAATGATATTCTTCATTTCAATTATTTCTGTTTAAGATTAGCAATACATTTTTCTAAAGAATCCACCCAGTAAGGAACCTTAACACCAAAGGTCTCCTTGATGGTACGCTTATCCAATACGGAATAAGCCGGACGAGTTACAGGAGAAGGATACTCCGAGCTATAACATGGCTGGATATCGCATTCCGTATGACCGGCGATTCTTGCAATCATCTGGGTGAAATCATACCAGGAGCAGACGCCCTCATTTGAGAAATGATAAACTCCAACATATTCATCCTTGCTCTGGGCAGCCTTTACCTTATCCAATATCGTGATGATGGCATTCGCCAGATCGAGTGCGTAAGTAGGAGTACCACACTGGTCGAAGACAACCTTCAACTGAGGCTTGGTTGCCGTCAGATTGAGCATCGTCTTGCAGAAGTTCTTGCCAAACTCAGAATACAGCCAGGCCGTACGGATAATCACGTAATCACAGCCTGTAGCCATAATCTTCTGCTCACCATGAAGCTTCGTTGTACCATATACGCCAGTAGGAGTTCCCTTCTGGTCAGGATTACATGGCACATTATAAGGTTCCTTACCAAAGACATAATCTGTAGAGATTTGGATGAGCAGGCCATCAACCTCCTTCATCGCCTTAGCCAGATTCTCTGGAGCATCCGCATTGAGTTTTTCTGCCAATGCAGCCAGTTTCTCATCCGTCTCGCAGGCATCCACATTGGTCCATGCCGCACAGTTCACGATGGCTTTCACATCATTCTCCTTCACCATCTTGCGGATGGCATTCATATCAGTGATATCAAGGAAAGTAGTTTCCAGACCTTCCACCTGATTGACATCGGTAAAGATATAATGATCTGTTGTATTTTGGCTAACGATGCGCATTTCATTACCTAGCTGACCGTTAGCACCTGTTACTAAAATATTCATGACCTAGTATTCTAAATTCTTCTTTAATATTTGATTGCCTTCATCCAATATCGAAAGCAGATATCTTCCATAATCATTTTTGAGCATAGGCAGTGCCACCTCACGAAGTTTATTGGTATTTGTTGTTTTACTTGTATAAATCCACCTTTAGTATTCGAAAGGACTTTCAAAGTCCTTCAACACTTCATGCTTTGTATCTTTCTCCGAAAGAATAGCATGTTCCGTAGAAATGCGCCAATCGATACCGAGAGAATCATCCAAGATCAAGATACCACCATCAGGCCTTCTCTTTAAACTCACGCTCGCTGAAGCTCTCGAAGAAATAGCCACGAGCATCTCTAAACAGGCGTGGCTCAATGATGAGCACGCCCTCAATATCTGTCGTTATTACCTTCATAATATCAATTATAATTAGCTTGCATATAGTAAAATCGGGCTACTAAGCTCCATCCCCGAAAAGTAGCTTAAATAAAAGGGGAGCGGGAACCGTTCGCCCGATATATCTATATTTTATTCCATATATTTTCAGCCATACAGCTCACCTAGCAAGACTTGCTTCTGAGCGATATGATATAGTTTCTTCCTATTCGCCTCCTTCATAAAGAAGTATGTATATCCTTCTCTGAACCAATGCTGAATCGCAAGAAATTAAAGAAAATCTTTTGTTGTTTCAACATAAAGTTGTACTTTTGCACGCATGAAACAAGCCATACGCATTATATTATCCTACATAGCAGCTATCATCCTCCTTCCGATAGCCTTGCTATGTAAGTTCTTCCGAAGAAAGTAATCCTACTTTTTTCGGAAAGGATTCTTGTATATTCCCAAGAGCTGCTTACCGAAGTAATAGAAGAACTGCATGTCATCCACGAAGTAACGCTTGAAGAGGCGCTTTGGTTCCTTCATGCAACGATACAGCCACTCCATGCCAATCTTCTGCCAAATCTTAGGCGCACGTTTCAATGTTCCAGCTTCGAAGTCGATGGTAGCACCCAGAGCCATGAACACCTTTACTCCAGGCATCTTATCACGATACTTCATAATCCACTTCTCCTGCTTAGGCGCACCCACACCAACGAGCAGTACATTTGCACCACTCTCGTTCACGATGCGAACCAGCTTCTCACATTCATCCTCATGCTTCTCGAAGCCAAAGGAAGGAGAATGAGCACCGACCACCATCTGGCGCCCTACCTTCCCATTGATGCGCTCCATAGCTTTGGCTGCAATACCCTCCTTGGCACCAAGCAAGAAAATCTTGCAGTCTGCATCATCCTTATGATACATATAATAAGAGGTGAAGAAGCTGGAACCCGGAATCGCTTCCTTGATTGGAGTCTTCAACAACTTACCGAACAGGTAGAGGATCTTACTGTCACACACTACCCATTCAGAATTCTGATACACGTCATAAAACTCCTTATCCTTCTGAAGCTTAATCAGATGGTCAAGATTAGGAGTCACAAGAACACCCTCCTTCAAGTTCTCCAAGAGTTCCTGACGAGTAATATTCTGAATATCTATATTTAATACTTTTACAGTTTCCATTGTATATTGAGTTAGATAAATTTATTTTAATAATGAAAGAACAATACTATATAAGACAAACAAATCTTATATTTTCATAAAAGCAATAAAAATTGAATCATTTATCAAAATATGCAAGAAGCTATGATTTTATACAAAGCCCCAGAATATCATATTTTTGAAGATTCTATCATTTTTTCAATTTTTTCCTTATTTATAAAAGATAGAATGCCATACACAAAATACAAATGGTTAAACCAATTTACAATTATCGTTGTTAAAATCCAATACAACAACTGCCCCGACACACTTAGCCATTTTATGGGTATATCTGGAATAAAAAGATTTCCCAAATAATAGACAACAAATATAATAACAAAGTAAACGATGCCCCACGTTCTCATCTTGAATAATTTGGCCTGAAGTTCTTTTTTATGTAACTTCTCTTGTAACTCTGAATTTACTGATTTTTGCAGATCTAACTCTTCCGATTTTTCTATGAAAGACTCATCAAGTTTAGAATAACTTTCTATATGTTCTTTTAAATCTTCTGTTGATAAAACTAGAAGGCGTTCAGCTTCTGTCTGGTCAATAGCCCCCTCAGCCATACGGAGACACAAATTAGCGACAGACTTTTCTGATATATTATGTTGTTCCTGCAGCTTTGCAATTTTATCTTGCAATCGACTTACAACCTTACCAGATGGATAACGACCTGACCTGTAGTTTATAACATTAGCAGACAAACTTGCAATCGCTAACATATGCCTATTATTTCCCATAGGTAAAGATGGATTCGCCAACCATAGCAGAACTAATAAATCAGAAGCTGTTATACTGATACGTTTCCACACAGGTTTATCTCTTTCTTTCCAGTTAACAGAAAAAGAATTATTTAAGAACCAACAATTTACATCATTAAACTCAGTTATGGCTTTTCCTTTACGCTTATAAGATACATATTCTTGAGCTAGTAAATCATTAAAGGCACTATCCTTATTACCTCTCAACTTTGTTAGCTTGCACAAATCTGAAGATTTTTCTGTTTTTTCGATAAGATGGCGTATGCTACTATTATAAATAATAGAAATTCCCTTGCTAGACAAATCGTCTCTGAGATTATCCTTGATATTTTCCAAATCGGTTTTTCCCAAACCTCTTCTTTCACAGGCTGCCAAAACATCTGCGACATCTAAAGAAGACAACAACCCCTTAGATTTTACCTGTCTAGCACGATTAGACAATAATATTTTTATTTGTTCTATTGTCGATTCCAAAATTGAATACCGATATCCCATTCCAATAGTCAAATCGAAAAGTTGCTTACAGGCCTCATATGACTCTTCTGTATTAAGATTGATAAGACTAATATAAAAATTTGTATCTATCAGTAATTCAGAATTTACTATTTGTTCTTTGATTTGAAATTGAAGATACGAAGCTATTACCCCACCTAAATAGATGTCACAAATAATATCATAGTAAGCATCACGTTTCTTAATTTTTGTATAAACATACTTAGAAATATGAAAGCCTTGGGTGTATATAGATGAAGGCTGTTGTTCAAAGATTCGATTTTTTTGATCCTGTATAAAAGTTACCAAATCAGTAAAGTTAGCTTCAACACCTAAACCTTCACAAAAAAGTGCAAAATTGCGTTTTAACTGTTGTATTCTTCTTTTTTGCGTTTTATAGTTGCTTGCAATATCTGTATTTATTTCTGTACGGATAATAAATGAATGATCGTTATTAAGTACAAAACCGCCTTTAGATGTACGGTAGATTTCATGCATCAAACTATCAATAACAGGAATTGGAATTTTTAATCCAAACTCTTGTTCAACCCTCGCCATTAACTCAGTATAATCCCTACCTTGCAAGACGGTTCCGACCTTACGAAACATCCGATTTAGAGTTTCTTTTAGAATCGGTAAAAATACGCACAATATACTCTTATTTTCCTCTTCCTTTGAACTTTCTCTGATATATGCCAAAAGAGAATAAGTTGCTAAAAGACTATCATGATTCATAACTATATCAATTTTATCTATTCTCCAAATACCTTAATCCTCTGCTCCTCTTTCAAAAAACAAGCAGTTGTCCATTCTTCTCGGCTACGATATAGCCCACCAAGCCTTAAACTACCACGATTCTTACATCAGCACGCAATTGAGAATCCCTGCCCAAGGCGGTCCCAGCCCGCACAATCTGGCGCAGACCTTTGATGGTCCGCCAACCTTATAGCGTAGCGGTTCTGAGCACCAGAGGGCGGTTACATCCTCTCGTCCCTGAGGGAAGAGAGGCTTGGTGAGAAAGGTGGAGCCTTCTTTAATGGTAAAGAAGGACGGGATGATTTTAGAACAATACCTTTATGATAAGAAAACAAACAGGATGAAAGGCCGATACAATGATACCGATCGTACCGCTAGCGTCCTCTATTTTCCAAATTCCTTAATCCTTTGTTCCTCTTTCAATGAGCAAACAAGCAGTTGTCCGTGCTTCTCGGCAACGATATAGCCATCCAAGCCTTGAACTACCACCTTGCTTTCATCGGCTGCATGAACCACGCAGTTCTTGCATTCATACAAGCGGATGTCCTTGCCTACCTTGGCATTGCCAGCCTCATCCTGTGGAAGCAAGGTACGGAGGCTGCCCCAGCTGCCTAAGTCACTCCAACCAAACTCGGCTGGCAAGGTATAGATTTCCTTCGACTTCTCCATCACGGCATAGTCAATGCTTATCTTCTCGCAGGTTGGGAAGAGCTTGCCGACTACCTCTTTCTCCTGTTCGGTATAGAAAGAAGGTGCCATCTCGTCCATGATGCTGGCAAGCTGAGGCTGGAAGGTACGGATTGCCTTGCTGATGGTATCAATGTTCCATACGAAGATTCCGGCATTCCAATAGTAATTGCCAGCGGCAAGGTATTGCTCGGCAGTCTCCAGGTTTGGCTTTTCCTTGAAAGCCTCAACCTTGTAGATTTCATCTACGGATGTTGGCTCTGCTGCGGCGATATAGCCATAGCCTGTTTCCGGGCGGCTTGGCTTAATACCGATGGTAACGATGGCGTTCTTATCGGATGTATAGCTCAATGCCTTGCTGAGCACTCGCTGATACTCCGAGGTATTGATGACCAGGGCATCGGATGGTGTCACCACGATGTTGGCATCAGGATGCTTCTTCTGGATCTTCCAGCAGGCATAAGCAATACATGGAGCGGTATTGCGAGCCTCCGGCTCTGCTAATATGTTATCTACTGGCATGTCAGGGATTTGCTCCTTGACAATGCGAATGTATTTCTCGTTTGTCACTACCCACATGTTCTCGACAGGACAGATTGGCTTCAATCTATCTACTGTCAATTGAATGAGGGAACGCCCCACACCCATCACATCAATGAACTGCTTTGGGTAATCGGGGGTTGACATAGGCCAGAAGCGGCTACCTACGCCGCCGGCCATGATTATAACCTGAATATCGTTGTACATAATGTAACAAGTTTTTATTACTGCAGCAGAGAATGAAACACTCTCTCCCATTCACTATAAATCTTCTCTACGGAATATTCTTTACTTTTCTTAATAGCAGCCAAAGCCATTTGCTCACGCTTACCATCATCCTTCATGATATTGGCAATCATACCTGCCGCTTCATTGGCATCATATCCTTGCTTATGATAAGGAAGCACAATACCATCCTTGTCACCATCGATGATATCACATACCGCAGAATAGCTGTTATATACGGCAGGAATTACACCAAAGCTCATACATTCTGCTAGCACCAATGGAAAACCTTCAAAATCAGAAGTAAGAAGTAATATTGATGCACGCTTGTAATAAGCCATAGGTTTTTGGAAACCTTCAAAAGATACACGTTTTAAACCTAAAGCTTTTACATGATTCTCCAAATTCTGTCTATCTTCTCCATCTCCAACAATAGTCAATCGCCAATCAGGAAAATTATCTTCAAGATAATTCCAAGTATCAATGACTCTATATGCTCGCTTTTGCACAAAATCCAACCTACCTACATATATGATTTCTTTCTGTTTATGTTTAAACTGATACTCATATTCATCATTTATTACAGTCACCGGATTAGTCAGTACCTTTAGATGATTAAGACTATTTACATGAGTAAATTTTTGAAAGTCTTCAATATAACTAGGTGACAAAACAAGAAATACATCACTATGCCTGTATATATAAGCCATAACACGACTTGTCACATATTTAAGGGCTGTACGCGAAACATTCAAAAGTAACCGCATTATAGGATTTTCACATCCATTCAACGCAATATTGAGCTTTTGAATTCTTCCATTAAAACTTGGTGCGTTATGATAAACAGAGATTATCTTGACGTGTAATCCTCTTGATGCTTTTAACGCAACCTTAATAGGAATATATGGCAATCCCCATTGATTAATAACCACACTTATATTATCATCCTGTAGAACACGTCTAAGGCTCTCAACATTCTTTCTGCTCTGTGAATAATCATTTTGTAGATAAAGTTTAATACGTTTATCAAACCTATCAGCAATAGAATTCTTTCCACCTAAAAATGCAAAAACACTAACACTATGCCCTTCGGTTACAAATTTGTTCGCAAGAACAGCTGTAACCACCTCAAGTCCTCCCGTTTCAAGACCTTTCAGCAAAAATAAAACATTTGGTTTATTCATTACTTATAAAGCGAACCAATATCTATAAACTTGTTTGTAATCTATGTCACGATTGCGATCTCTTATCTTTTTTGCAGGATTACCTCCAACTATTGTCCAAGGTTCAACATCTTTAGTTACAACACTTCCAGCTAGTACAATAGCACCTTCACCTATTGTCACTCCTGGCATTATCATTGCATTGGAAAAGATAAAAACATTGTCTTCAATATTGACCGGTGCTCCCTTTGTCGAAAAAGAAGAATCATTTAAATCATGACCTAATGTATAAATTTTAGTATTATGAGCTATTCCGACATTGTTTCCAACATTGATACCACGTCGATTGTCAAGGTAGCAACCAAAATTGATAACAGTGTCCTTTCCTACGTTCATCTTACCTACATGGAAGAATTTACATCCTCTATGTATACTGGATGTACCCCCCCATACTCGTATTCCGTACATTCTTAAATAGAAGTTTCGAAGCGGATTAGGAATTAGAGGGTACGTAACATTAAGAAATTCTACCAAAAAGAACTTACATTGTAAAAGAATATTTTTGATCATTATTTTTTTAATTGTTTTTTTGCTGGATTTGTACGTTTTACCTTCATATCATCTGGATTTCCAAAGCTCGCTATAAGAACCAGACGAACTATCTTTATCTTGCATTCTCATGTTTATTTTGCTGGGCATATTGCACTTTTTACCTTCATATATAAAGAGAAAATGCCTATTTTAAACATAAAAGGTTTAATCTTTGAAAGCACTTTATGTTTCAAAGAACAATCCAAATATTTGCGCTCAACTTCATCCAATGGCATAGTATTCAAATCCTCAAAAAACTTATTACGTCTAGGATTTACAGGAACCAAGTTCTTTATCATGATTCCATCTCTTTTTATAATAGCATTAATTTCAGATGGATGACAAATAAAATCAGTTTTAATTTCTTTGAAGACAGAAGCCCCATGTTCTGTATGTATAAATACATTAGTTGCACCTTTTGAAGAAAATTCAGAAGATACAGAAGGAGCATCCCAGCAATCAAATATAGTAATATCACTCACTCGATTGATGGTTTTGAAATGACATTGATAACAGCTCGGACGACTACAAATATTCTTAAAATAGAACCGGAGCATCATATCAGATTCCTTTCCTTTGTGATATTCCTTATCAGAATCGGAGAACCAAATAGATGCAGTACTATAGTTATAACCATAGTATTTATCTCTTGATCGGTAATCCTGCGGTTTACTTCCAATTTGAGCAGAGTGATATGCCAAATACTTCCTTAGTAACAGTGGACTTGGTGTGCCGTGGCACACCAAGTCCACTGTTACTAAGTTTTCATATTTCCGCCCACGCAGAAAATGATAAAGCCCAGAAATCTGACAAGGAGTACCACTAAATACAACGACTCGCCCTTGGGCGAGAAAATTTTTCACTTGCGAATAACAGTCGCCAATAAGACTTTGTACATACTTGGAACCACGGAACTTCTTACAGCCATCCAATGTTTCAGAATAAGAATGTCTCAATTCCATATCTTCACCAAAGGCAGCTCCAAAGACAACACCTCCATGCTCTATTGCCCATTTAGATATAGCAGTAAAAAAGCCGCCAGAAGTACTTGTACGTAACACTTCTGTATCCTTTTGCTGTATCACGAAACTCTCAGGCAACGTATCGTCCATCTTCGGCTTTTGCAAAGGACATACCTTTTCGCATAATCCGCAATCAATACACTTATCCTTATCAACATGAGGATAACGGAAACCTTCCTCATCCTCTATCATCTCAATGCAGTGCTTGGGGCAAGCGTTATAGCATGCCCAACAACCACAACATTGACTTTTGTCTTTTATATCTATCATTTCAAATCCTTAAAGGCATTATACAAATAATCCATAGACGACTTTCTCAAAGCATTTAACTTCTCATCTACTCCATCAAAATTTCTCTTGAAGTTGACAACCTCCTCTATGGTCTTATCGTTTGTCATTCTTCTTTCCTCTAAACCTGTGATATGAAGCAAATTATCGATACGAGTATTGGTACTCTGCTTTGCACCTTCCGCAAACCGGCTGAACGTAAAGAAGTTCTTCTTATACAAGATAGAGAAAACGGAACAATGGAAAGAATCAGTAAATACATACTCCGCATTGCGAATGTAATTAAGGAACTCACGAGGACCAACGTATGGTGCCTCATCAGCAAATCCCTCATCAGAAGGAATATAGTCATCTAATTGCTGAAGAGCGACAATCTTGTATCCTGTCTTTTCCTTCACTCTTTTAATAAATTCCCTTTGCGAAGGATTGTCACCCAAAAGATAGCAAAATATGTATTTGCCATTTGTTAAAGGCTCCTGTTGCTGGATTTCCAACCATTGGTCACCAGTAAAGAGAAGTGTCGGATCAAGAACCACAGGAACCTTTCTACCTGTCAACTTATAAACCAAATCACAGGCACTCTGCTCTCGCAAAGCTATATGGTCAAAGCGGTTCATAAATCGCTTATTCTTCTCAACCTGGAACCATGGTACTTCCTTCACACCGATGCTTGTTGAATAAGCAATCTTACGAATATGATCAGGAACCCATTCCAGGGTATAATAACCGTGTTCTACACTATCTGTTCGCCACAGCTGATCGCTACCTACCAGAAAAGCAGAATAGTTTTCAGCCATCTTTGTAAGTTCCTCGCGATTCTTGCAATAAGGCGATACATGGAAAAACGTTTCAGCAAATTGGTCGAATGCCTTATTACGAATCTCCCAGTTTTTAGCAAACATAGGATTTTCTTTCTTGGCCCGCTCAATCTTCATCTTACCCAAACGCATCTTCCAATCTGCAATCAACAATTTCTTGATGATATAGAGAATTTTATTCTCTTGCATATAGTTGATTGGAGCCTTACAAGCGATGGTTTGAAAAGGAAGTCCCATCTGCTGCATAATCATCTCTGTGGCATATGCCTGAAGCATACTTCCATAATTATGATGGAAGTAGCAAGTTACTAGTCCTATTGGTTTCATTTACGAATTCTTCTTCAATTGTAGATAATATTTGGTAAATATCTCCTTTGGAGTCTTACATGTAAACATAACTAATGCACTATGCAACTGAGCCTTCTTCTCAATATCATCCTTCTTCAGAGAAAATATCATGAATTTTCCAAAAGAAGTTGCTATAATCCAAAGTCGCATAAATACGCGTAAGAAAAGAGAGTTACGTCCATGGAAATGCACACATCCCATTCTTTGTGCAGGTAAGGTTGCTGTCTTTACAGCAGACTTTCTTGTTCCTCCACAAAGATGATATAAAGTTATTGTTGAATCTACATAACATTTTCCGCCCTCTTCATTGATCTTAGTACTAAGAGCTATGTCTTCTGGGCAAAAGAAATAATACTCATCAAAGAAGCCTTCGTTCCTAAAGAACTCAGTCTTAATCAAAAAACAAGCACCACTGATATTGTAGGTTTGGAATATTCCTGTCTTGTTAATATATTTGGTCTTACGCATATTGTTGTTCAATCCAAAAGAATCCTCACGCAGGAAATAGTACCAGTTAACAGGATTCTTTCCACAACTTTGATAAGATCCATCAGCATTGACAAGTTTCGGTGACATCACTTTAGCATCTGGGGTTTTCTCCATAGACTTCACTAGTTCATCCAAGACAGATTCTTTAAACAAAGTATCATCGTTAAGTACCAATGTATATTCCGTCTTTACTTGTCGAAGAGCAAGATTATTATTCTCAGAGAAGCCACGGATTTCATTACTCTCAACAACAATAACCCACGGATATTTTTCTCTCAAAAGGTTCAAATTCTCCTTAGAAAAGAGATAAGCAACCACCCAGACCTCATAAGAAATCTTAGTTTGCTGCTTTATACTGTCCAAACATGGAAATAAATTTTTAAGATTGTTCATACAAACAATCACAATTGCCGCTTTAGCCATATTTTTTATTCTTAATTTTGTAAAATCAAATTTAAAAGTTTCTCCAAATCATCATTCTGACGTTGTTGTACCATCTCAAACCTTTTCGAAGATTTTAAAGACAATTCTTCTGAAACATTCTTATCACTTATAATTCTCAAAGTACGATAAATATCCGTCTCGTAAAATGGAGAAAAATAGATGGGAGCATCCCCAAGTATTTCCGGCATTGAACATACATTTGAAGATAACACAGGTCTGCCAAACTTCATAGCCTCAACAGGTGGATAGCCAAAACCTTCAATCATAGAAGAATAAACTAATGCATAACAATGCTTATAGGCATTCTCCAAATCAGACTCAGAAAGATAAGGTAATACAACATGTCCGTCGCATACAGGTCGTTGGCGATAACCTATCGTTACAAGTTTGATATCACTTCCAGTATCCTTTTGATATTTTTTATATGCGCTAATGACCTTAACTGCATTTTTTAATGGTCTATTAGCACTCACTACCAGGAAGTAATCTTCATGTTTTTCTATCAAAGTCTTTAAATTCTGGTTGGAAATTTCAGAAGACATTTGATTAAACTTTAACGGACTATACATTACATGAAGTTTGTCTGAAGAAATGTCAGTAAGATAAGATATCGAATATTTCGAATACTCAGAAACTGCAACATATTCTGTATTTATAGTGTTCAAATACTCTATCATTCCATACAAATCTGTATTGACATGTCGTTTAGACTCAAACCACCGATTAAGTGCATATTGTTTAAACCACTCTTTCAGATTATTTTGAACCAAATACTTTGAAAGTCCGACATTCTGCACTTCCTGATGCGCCATATCGTGAATCACACAAATAGTTCTGCATTTTATTCCAGACAGATTGTAGAATTTCGCTATTTTTTGAGCTATACCGATAAAGAATACATCTATTCTCAACATTTCAACAAGTTGAGGAATCGATTTGTTGTTTACATCAACCAGTACAACATTTTCAAACTCATTTATGTCTTTCAATTGAAGATCGTCAAATGCCATCTTGTCTTTTGAATTATACATTGCAAAAATCTTCGCTGACAAATGATGTTTACTTATTCTACTCACCAAAGCCAAGAAGACAGTCTTTACATATTCGCCCCCACCATTAATTGTACTTTGAGTTGAAACTAAATCAAATAGTATATTCATAATTTACCACTTTATGTACTTGTATATATTAGGATAAATTCCCGTTAATAAAAATTTTATCTTATATGTTAGCTTCGGAACAATAAAAAACGAGCGAAATGAAACCTTCCTTATTATACCATTATAAGAAGGATTGCAAAGATTCATACCTTCATATTTCTGCCTTTTTAAATATGCAATTAATGTTCTAAGCAACATCCACTGTGAAGTTTTTATAGCTTTTCTTTGTGTTGATCCAGAAAGCACCTTAAGCAATTGCTCATGCTCTTTCAGTATAAAGAACAAGTCCGTGAAGCGCTTTGGATTAACAGTTGAAGTAATACTTCCTTTCGAGCGTATAAGATAGCAATATACATTTTCTGGTATATATGTTACCCGATGAGCCTTAACTAGCATCTTGGGGGCATACTCCAAATCCTCATGTAGAAGGCCACGAACAAACTCCAAATGATTATCTTCCAAGAATGTCTTATTCATGACAAAGATTTGCATCGGTCCTCGTTCAAAATGAGGTGTCAAAATCCATTCTGCACCAGTTTTTGTAGTAATGGCATCAACTGGCGATACAGGATGAAATGATTCTATCGGATGATTCTCCTCATCATACGCTTTGATACCTATCACAAAGACTTCACTTCTATTTTGTTCTATCCATTTACAAACTTTAGCGATAGCTCCGTCCGCAATCCAATCATCGCTGTCTACAAACCAGACATACTTGCCATGTGCAGCTTTCGCCCCATTGTTGCGCGCAGCACTCAGTCCCTGATTTACTTGCGAAACGACCACAGTTTGAGAATTTACAAATCTTTGAGCAACATCCATACTGCCATCAGGCGTTCCGTCGTTCACAAGAACCACCTCAACTGGCAAATCATCAATTTGCCCATAAATGCTATTCAAACATTTTCCAATGTATTGTTCTACCTTATAAATAGGTATGACTATTGATAATAATATATTGGTTCTATCAATCATTTAAAAACTTTTTTATAATGCAATAGACTTTAGATTTTTAACACAAACTTTTCTGTTCTTCACAACTACCATTCAAAGCATTTTGGAGCCATTCTAAACTTTGTAAACGAAGTTTTTGCAATTTTTTTTGAGAACTTACAACATCATAAGTTTCATCATGCTTCAAATGTTCAAATTCTGTTTTAACAGTAACGAGATGGTCTATCAGCCCCATATCCTTTAAAAACGAAGATATTCTGTCATCAGATTGTTCTTTCTTTTCAACAAGTGACAAGAAAGGAGTACCTAAGTTTACAGAGAAAGCTGTTCCATGAAATGATGAAGTAGCAAAAACTGTAGCATGTGATACCAACCAAAGAAACTCATATACACCTATGCCTTGATTTCTCTCAAAACGAAAAACATCACCATCATAATCAGGCAATTCTCTTCCTATAAAAATAACCGGACAATTATATTTCGACTGTAAGCTATGTAAAAGCTTGCACATAGCTGGAATTGGATTATAAGTATATCCCAACGTATAACATAATATGTATTTTTCAGGAAGCCTACTTTTCCAATTTGCTTTTATTTCCAACTGCTTCCAATCTTCTTTATTTAACAATAATGTAGGATCTAATACAACTTTCGCATTGGTATTTAATAAATCAGAGACAAGGACGTTTCCTCCATTTTCTCTTACGGAAATTGCATCGTATCTCTTTAAACAATTGATATATATACTACGATATTCTGCAGGAATAGTGTTAACAGAGAATGACGAAGAATATGATATTATACGACTCTTCTTTGGAGCAAAATCCAATAAATAAGTAGTGTCCATATACATAGTCTTCCAGTTCCATATTTGGTCACTACCTGAAACATAGATATCATAACATGGTGGATTTTTATGTATCTCGTCATAACTTCTGTAGCAACGAGAAACATTCATCTCATTTTTTATAAACTCATCTACTAATGAAGATAACAAGGGTGGACGAAAGCCTAAAAAACGAGCAATTTTGTTTTTTAATGAAATATGTTGTGGACTCCAGCATCCTTTCGATATATGCCATTCATTTGGGTATATATAATCAACACATTCGCAATTATAGCCAAGCTTTTCTATAACTTTTTGCAAGGCATATCCTTGCATTACCGAGCCCCAATTAGGCAATCTATGAACAGTGATTATTCCTACCTTTTTCATACGTAATTTATTATCGTCCTACATTACTGTAGAGCATATGTTTTACACTAAATTTATATTTACGTGAGTATTAGACACAAGAAAGATTAGCACTAATAATACCTATAAGTGCGACTGTAAAGTACGGCATTTTTATGTCACAGCTAAGATTTAAAAGTTTCATACACGTGTCCATAAGTCACAGCCTTTACTTGTTTGTTACCGTGAGTAATTCTTCCGCTTTTTTACCAGCACTCTCATTATTGCCAGGGCAGATACCTGCCCAAGATGTCAAATGCTTCTCAGATGGTAAACACCGGTACTCTCCATTGCTACATGGGTAATACCATTAGCTAACAGCCATTCTTTCATTTCTGTCAAACAACTCGTGAAGGTGTCAAAAGTGCGAGTCTCTTTACGGATGCCCACACCATCAATTGTTGCCACCACCACCTTCAAGTAGCCGTCGATACCACAGCCTCGCTGGATCAACTGAGGGAATGTTACGTTAGTCATAATTGCTCAATGTTGGTTTAACGCAACAAAGATAGCATTATATTTCTAATTTACATTCGCTTTGGCGAGATTTTTTAGCTCATGGATATTTCATAATTATAGTATTTTTTGTGTTATTTTTGTTCTTATTACTCAATAACAATATTATCATAATAGCCGTAAAATATGTTGTAAATGTGACCTCGATTGTAGAAAGTAGCAACATCATGTAGATAAAAGCAATTATAGGAAAATAAAAATGATTTCCTTCGGTATGTTTTATCAATAAAATTGCAGCTATTAAATAAGCTATAGTTCCTATGAAACCACTCTCTATAAACATATTAAACAAACCATTTTGAGCATTCTCTCCAACTCCATACATGAATGTTGTCAATGGGGCATTACCTATACCAAATCCATAAAGTGGACACTCTGTCAATACATCTCCCAATTTTTCATACATGCTAAGGCGTCCTGTTAGAGTAAGATCTTCACCCAATACGTCTACAACAATATATTGCACAATAGGTAACGTCATAATCCATGTTACAAAAAGGAAAAATAATATGTCACAAATGAAAATTCCAACAATATAAGTTGATGGACGATACAAAAACTGTAGTTTTTCACCCTTTACTACAAAAGTCAACATATAATAAAATAAAGTACCTATAATCATAGTAGAACAGCCTGTCTTTATACTCAACAAAAAAGTTACCAATAACAATATCTTGATATACCTTCGATGTTTCTTAAGTTCTAAAGGGTAGCGAAGTAAATATACTGTTGCCAAGAATATATTGGAATAACAAAGATAAAACTTATTTCCTATTTGATAACCTGATATACCCTCACTATGATAAGTAAAACCATTTATGTCCGAACAGATTATAAATGGAAGCATTAGATAGAATAGATATTTTAGAAACAAATCTGTTTTCCCTATACGGTTGATCTTTTCAAAATACAATACAAAAAATAAGATACTAGTCACATAGCTTATTATTTGTGTTATTTGCATAGACTTTGCCGTTTTATCAACAACAAAGTCATGTGCTTGCGAACTCCATTTCATAACATCAAAACTTACATTCTGATTTTTATAAGCAGCAATTATTGCTACAATACCCCAAATCAGAAACATCCAATTAATCCATCTAATTTTGCGAAAATTAAACTTCAACAGCAGAGGGGTATTTATAACAACAAACAAAATTGTTAGTGCATTTTTTGTCCATCCTAAATATGTAGCGTCAAGACTATTCCATCTAAAGAACAGAACAAAAAAGAAAACAAATGCAGAGAAGAAAATTGAATAACTTTTCATCGTGATTTCTTTTTATTTTGCCAATACATCTTATTTTTTATTGAGTCACATGGATGTAGAATCCATCTACGAATCTTTTCCATTTTCCTAAACGTTCTTATTCTATTACAAATATCCAATATTGTATATTCTTTATTATGTAACCCTATATATACCACCCTATATGTAACAGGTCGTATCGCACATGTCTTCATTTGCCCTTCTGCCACTACATCAAATGAATGTTCTGTTAAATCGCAATTGGTTAACTTCAACACCTCATTTCCTTGTTTAGTAAAGGCAATGGCGCAACTTACCCCATCCTCATCATTCTTATAAGTATTACCCCATAAATCGCCAATACGAATATCTGCTGAAGAATGGTCGTATTTATACTTACAATGCTCGTAACATTGTTTGCCTAAGCAACAATCACCCAAAAACAGTTGATAAAACATATCCCCTTGCGAGCGTCGGCTTTCTAAGAAACTTTTTTTTCCCCTTATTAACATACTGTAACTATCATGCCAATCTATTTTCTCGCCATGCTTCTCTCCATCAATTCCCATTGCCCAGGAGTCATGCCAACCAGTCCACTTATTACGCCAAGAAGCATAAGTTATCTTGCCAACCTGTTTCTCTGCCCATTCTGTGTATTTTTTCCATGCAAGCATTGAAGGTACTCCATGACAGAAGAAGTCAAGTAAAACAAAATTATCCTCGCAACGAAACTTCCTGATATATCGGCGGAAAGAATCAATCTGACAAGGCGTGCCCGTAACTAAATATTTTTCCTTACGGTTGATTGCCTTGAATCCATCCAAAGTATAACTTTGAATATACTTGCTCCCTGTACTCTGAATCAACTCTTCAACGGTTGTTGCAATATAATGCTCTGCACGATTTTTATCAGCATCGTAACGCACTCCACATACCTTATAGCCTTGCTCCAGTAGATACTTACCGATCTCAAAGCCAGCACCACCTGAGGAACATTTTCTTCTTACCAGATGGTCTTTACTCCAAGCTGCATAAGGATGAATCTCCACCTCTTTCAAGGACAACTCATCATGAAGATAGGCACAAACATCTGTACAAATGCCGCAATGTGTACACTTGCTCTCGTCTGAAATATGTGGCTCATAGAAGCCTTCCGCATTTAGACCAATCTCAATTATCTTTCGTCCACATGCTGTAGCGCAAACACCGCAACCATAACAATCGTGGACTTTGCTTATATTATTCATATTATTTATCTTTTTAATATTTTTGATTTCACTATTATTGTCACTTTTGATTTTAACATATTCCTGTCAGCTTTATTGAATCCCAAATAATATCCCAAGACTATTGTTGACATAAAAGATAGGATACAAACCATAGTAAATCTTAAAAAGACTGTATCCACCAGTTGATAAGTAAGTACCGGCAAGATAAGCGACAGAACTGTTATTATCAAGACTCTGAGAGTAACCTCCCTCAAAAAGTTAATCATCGGGAATCTTATACTTCTAACAAGCATATACAATCTAGCAAAGTGGCAAATAAATTCAATCAAGAATGCAATTATCATCGCCATATATGGAGCTGCTCCCATTTTCAAAGCAACATAAACCAATGGTAATGTTAACAATGATAATAAGCCTACCACTATTTGATAATCACGAACTTTTCCGGTAGCATGCATAGTTATAATCAAAGGATTAGATAATGTATTAAGCAAAGCCGTAAATATTGTTATCTGCAAGAATATAACAGTATAAGCAGGAACCTCCTTCAACCATAAATTCAAAATTAAAGAAGACTCAATAACTATTGGCAAAGAAAGTGTCAAAAGTAACAAATAGGAAAGTTTTGCCCCTCTGAACACTAACTTATACATATTCTCCAATTCTCCAGAAGCATAATTCTTAATTATCTGTGGATTAAATGCCATTTGAAAGTTGGTAACAAAACCATTCAATTTACTAAGCACTTGGTATGCTATGCCACGAGCTGCATTCACAGCAGGACCAAAGAACATATTCAAGACAACATTAACACCTTGCTCTTTTGCTATACTGGCAAGCGAACCTATCAAATTCCAACTGACAAACGAACCTACATTACGTCCATATTCCTTATTGAATTTTCCTGTAAACTTACATTCTTTAAACTTACTTTTACAATAAAAAAAGTACATAAGTAATAATGCAATCTGAATAAGAGCCATTAATGCGGCATACACAATCAACTTATCAAAAGGCGTCAATGTTATGACATAACAAATAGCAAGCTTAAATATAGCATCAAAAATGCTAAAATAAGCAAAAGCAGACATTTTCTCATATGCAATCAAGGCACCATTATAAGGAACATTTATCACATTGAGAATGAATACGAGCAATGACAATTGAAAGACCCAGTTGGCAGCTTCATATCTTCCTGCAGGAAAATTCATGTGAGCATTCAAAAACCAAACACCAACAACTTCTCCTAAAAAGAGTATTATCAAAGCCAAAAATAGGTGTATGTACACCATCGTACTGAATATTTCCTTTACATTACCTTCTTTACCTTTTCCAATTTCAAACGATAAAAAACGCTGTGTGGCAGAAGTCATGGCACCACTGATCACAGCGAACATAGTAACAAACCCACCGACTACATTATATATACCAAAATCAACTTCTCCTAGCTTGTCCAAAATGACACGGCTTGTATATAAGCCGATAACCATCATGAAAAGCATACGGACATAAAGAAGAAGCGTATTCTTCGCTATTCGTTTGTTATTATCTGATGTTTGATTTGACATTTACTTTTTCTATTTCTATTGATTTAAAAAACTCGTTTCTATCATTCTCCCAAATGGTATCATCCTCAACCTCTGGTAAATGAAAGAACTCTATCAAATGATCCTTCAGCTGATTCAACTTACCGTTTACTCGCTTTGAATCGTCCAGCACCACTGCCATCTTTCTAGGATTAACAGCTCCTTTTATCTCTGGTACAGTAAAGCCTGGGCAAACTATGGTTGAATACTTTGCTTTCAGTACCCACGTTGCTCCCATCTCATTCAAGCAGGCTACACTATCATAATAGTTCTTCGACAACAAAAGAATTACGTAAATATCATACTCCATGAACTTTGTAGCAAGTGTATCATAAATATCTTCACCTTCTGGAATATCGTACCCAGGAACAGAACTACAAAACAGGTTTCTCTTATTGAATCCTAATGTTCGCAACATAGTAACTAAAGAAGAGGCTATTGCTTCATCTTCAGAAGAATGACTTATAAAGAGCATTGGCTTCTTTGCTTGCAGCTTTTCTTCTTTCTTCTCATTCTTTTCTCGCTGTTTTAAGATTTCTGATCCTTCTTGAATAAGCTGTCTGGTGACATTGGACAATTCATTATCGCACAAAATGTTTTTCCTAGTATATGGAATAAACATTTGGTTTGCATAATTCGCCTCATCAACAGTTTGCTTTATCGTCTTATCTGTTTCATAGATCTCTACTTTCCTGATATTTTGATCACCTATTTTTGCACCTTCAAAAATGAACAAATCTCCTTTTAAATATGGTAAAATTACATTTTCTAAAACTTGATCGCTTGACAGGAAATCGTACTCATACAGAGTTCTTATTCCCTTAAGCTTTTCATCAAAACTATCTATTCTTATCTGATACATATTCTCTTCCTAAATAGTCATTCAAATTTCTTATATCCGATTACTTTCCCTTGGCTCCTTGACAAACGCTCAGCTAATTGCTTCACGTAGTTTTCATTTGCATGGTTACAATCTATCAACTGACATAACTGCAAACCAGCATCTGTCAATGAAAAGCTATCTATACTAATTTCATTTACATCATTATTCAATGCCACTAAATTGAAACCAGATATTTTCATATCCCCCAACGTCTTATATGTAGATGTTCCTTCACTAGAATTTACGATTCCACAATCCATCAATGTCTGTAAATCATTATATTGAAAGAACTCATTGTTCTGAAAAATAAATACAGGAACAGTCTCTTTTGCAATTAACAAAGGAACCAGTTCTACAAAATGCTTAGCCTCTATAGACTCCATATTCTTCAATATGGATAAAGTTCTTTTGTAAAACTTACCATGATGAGCGATTTCACCAGCAAGAAATTTTCCCCACAATACTTGTATTTCTTCATCAGATGAGTCTTTTGCAGAATCATAGAAAGCTGTAGCCCAATCAGGGGCTAAATTCTCAAATCCTACTCCAGACAACTTTTTAAGTTCATTGATAGCAAAAGAATAAACTGAAACTATATTTGAAATCTCCCTAACATCCCTTCGTGAATGTATCACTTCATTGATTTCCTTAGCACATTCGTTTTTCAGATAGGCTATGTTAGTTATATCTGTTTGGGCAACCAACAAACGCTGATCCAAATTAACGAACCATTTCTCCAACACATCAAGGTGGTTGCCAGGGCAACTATCCAACAAAGCATTCTTTAGAATATCTAAAGGCTTTCTTATATCTACAATATCATTCATTACTTTATTCAAAATCATTCCGTCCTTCTTTACCATTAAAGATGGTCTTTTTCTACCTCTCCGTCTCTCCTGCAAGGAGAGCTCCACCTTTTTCACCAAGCCTCTCTTCAATAGTATTTACGCCCCCTTCGGTTCCCCTTCTAGGAGAAACCTCTGGAACGAGAGGATGTAACCGCACTACTGTGCTATATATGTCCCAACTGTCCCTCCCCAACGGGAGGGTCCTTAATCCTAAACCAAGCCTTTCCCTTAACCATTAAGGGAAAGGATGTAGCTGGCTCTGCTATAGCGCCGCCAGAGTTTTGGTATCGGCAGCGAAGCCTGTGCCCTAAAGGGCTGCCGATGAGTGCCTACGCAACAGAGTTGCGATTGTTTGTCGGCTAGCGCATCATCAAGATTCTATCAATCTGCCGCTTTCACGCAAACGTTTCTTGAAACCCTGCATCACAGTATCAGCCCATTCATGAAAGTTTTCTTTCATCTCCTGTTTTTGCTTTTCATCAAAACCGGAATAGGCTATCTGTTGCTCTATACATGTCTGAGCCGTTTCCTTAGCTAAGGCCAGTGTATGTTCTGTCACTTTGCCACTGGTAAGTCTCTCGCCTAATTGGGCGTAGAAGTAGCCTTCACAAAAGGCTATACAATATTCTTTTGCTGTCATAACGCTTTTTCTTTAATCATAAAGCTCGCAACTATTCTTATTTTACTGTATAATCTGCTTCCTTTTAAGTGGTTCTGCCGGATATTTAACTGGCACACTTTGATATGTTAAAGTTCCGGATTTCGCAGTAGAATATACATCACAATATTTACTGAGCCAATAAACAACTCCACTGTTAGGATGTTTCTTACTTCCCTTACAACTGATTGTAGCACTAGTCGGAGCCAATAAATCTATCACATCTGTAGTAAGATTGTGCTTACTGCCATGATGAGGGACTTTTAATATGCAATTTTTAACTTCATCGCCCAGATTATCAACTACATCATGCAAACTTTTAGCACAAGCATCACCAGCCAAAAGGAACTTTTGGTTTCCTGGATGAAACAGCAATATTAAACTAGCCTTATTGGTTGCAGAAGTTTCTTTCTCTGTATCCATGACACTTTTTACCTCTTTATCTGTCAGAATCTCATCTTCATTATATAATTCAGCATCAGCCTCGTCTGTTATTTCAGCAAAGTCCAAAGCCATCTCATAAATGGAATCTTGCAAAAAATGATCCTCAGGACCAACAATTTTCAAAGGAACGCCAACAAAATCCATTTTATAAGACCACTGATAAATCTGAGAGTTACTTCTTCGAATGATATCTATCAGATTTTTACTACTGTCTGTTGGATGATTATAAGTCTCTTTGCCTTTTTGAGCAAGTAGTCCTGTTTGGTAATTCAATCTGCGCCAATCACAAGAAAGGATATTCTCTGGATTTGCAAAAACAAAATTTGATATTACAACAGTCGCATCATTATATAAGTCAAAAAATCCGCCCTTATGATCTTTGTCAGGATGAGTACATACAGCATAATCAATAATGAAACAGCCATTCTCTATATGTTTTATGTAGCGCTTGACTTCTTCTCCATCTCCTACGTTACCCGCATCTATAACAATTGTCCACCATCGAGTATTATCATCCTGGTAGTTTATCACAATTGCATCTGCGTCACCTACACTCAAAATATGTACATAATATTCCATAAGCACCTCCTATTTAGAAATAAAAGTTATTATTAAAGTCCTTGCATAATTTCTTGCAGCATACTTCATAAAAAAGAAAGCAACAACTCCTTGAATGAGAACAAATATCAAAGCTAGCCAACAACCAGCCATATACTTCAAATTATAAACATAACTGGCAATTAGCAAAAGCAATACTATCATAAAAGACCACACAAGTCCACCTAGCAGATTTCTTTGATAGCCATATCTATAGTTACATTGGAGTAACATTTTGTTTCCTCGCGTTGCCTCTTTCATTATACCAACAGCCCCAACTATGTTTCTTCGCGCTTCCAGTTCATCAGCATACTCTTGCTGTTCATCTAGCATCAAATAATCATATTGTGCTTGCAGCTTATGGTGGACTTGTTCTATCTGAGAACGTGAAAGCGACTTATTCTTCCACAACAAAATCTCTGTAGTTGGCATTCTTATTTCATCCTCCTTAAACATCGGAAATTGAAATATCATTTTCGAGGTACTGCGAAATAACTCTCGGATATAAAATCCTAGAGCAGCATACACCACTGCGCTAGATGCAACAATTCCCAATGTTTTCTGTATCATATGGATTGTATCTATCTTGCTCGGTAATATACTACTCCACGTAACCCATATTGTAACCAACCATGGTACAAGCAACGCTGTCCATGCTGAATACAAATACGCATGGCGTTCATATTCATTCATTTTTCTCATAACAGAGAGACTTTAACTTATTCCAACCAAATACTTTTTATCTTACTCATAAAGTCATCGTTGCGTAGTTTCCAAAAGAATAGATCATCATTTCCTATATACTTATCGAACTTTTCTATATAGCCTTTCTCTTCAAGAAGTTTTATCCTCTTCACTTTCGGCAAAGAATTCAATGACTCCAAATCATATCTTCTAACCAAGCAATAATTGGCCACAGAAACTAAATTACTCTGATTACTTATGTAATCTCTTGTCTCATTATTGTCATAGTCAGAATTTTGAATGATCTGATATAATACATACGAGTCATGCTTTCTGCTACGCAGTAAACTTTCAAAAGAGAGTTCGGGTTGATTATTGAACTTGATCCTTGCCAAAAAATAATGCATATAGGCTGGTGAATAATTGCCTAAAACCATATTGTCATAAAACTCATCCAAAGGCTTATATTTTGTTTTCAATACTTCCACCAGTTCTTCTGTTGATAGATTCCGTATCTCTTTTACCAAGTCGTATATGGTGTCACGAATCGTACTCTGGGTTACAGAACGAGCAGATAACGTTCGTATATTAATAAAACTATCTACAAACAAATTAACTTGCTCAATCTTATCTTTTATCGTTTCTGGTTCATCCACCTTGCATATAGAAGCCATTAGTAAAGGGATATATAAAGAATCAGCAATACAATAATTTGAGACTAAGTTTATATTAGAATCTTTATCCTGACGCATAGTTGCTATCGTCAAGAATAGCTTTGAGAAGAAATCGAAGTCTGACTTGACAAATAGATAAAAGTCTTTCGGTTTATTTAAATACAACTGCTTTAGATGTCCTTTCAACCAAGAGTGGAACTGCGTTCCTATGTTTTCAAAATCTTCATTTTCAGAATTTGCAGTCTTTGAACGCTTGGTGGTAGCATACTTGGCTCTTAGCCAAGCTCGGAAAAAGATCATATCGCCCTCGTCACCAGCTACTGCCTTGATTTCCATCATTCTATCCTTCCAAGCATTATTCATCTCTTCTGCCTGTTGCTCATTCTCCATTTTAGACAACAAAAAAGCCTTAACTATCTCTGTCGGATTCAAACTCATGCCTCTGTCATTCATAGTTTCAAAAATGATATAGGCATTATCCAGGGAAAAGGCTTTTATCTCAACCAACGTAACATTGTGAAGTAACCACTCAGCAAACAAAGGAAAAACAGACTTGTCTTTTAATTCTTCTGGAAAAAGTGTGGCTATATCATCATATCTATCAATAATGTTAACCACAGATTCATCTGAGGGTTGAAGTTGCTCATATATATCTGCCGTTTTTTCCTTATCTATCAAAAGTTCGACAACTTCATTTCTTGATGGCACATCAAGAACAAGAGTCTTCCTGCCTCCCTTTTTCACATAAAGATAATCAGCAAAGTCATGCTGTTCTTCTTCTGGCAATATCAATTGACTTTGAAAATGGCTCATAAAAATGAGTAACAAGCTTAATGAAGTTAGGCGTTGCTGACCATCTATAATGGACAATCCATTAGTACCTTCCTGACATAAGACGATTGGACCCATATAATAATAGTCGAACCCCTCTACATCTTCCAGCGAAGCTCCTTCATAGTAACTGACCATAAAATTGGAATACAAATCACTGATGAGAGCCTCAACGTGGTTTCGTTTCCAACGATATTCTCGTTGAAAAACATCTATCTTAAAGCGATTATTTGTCAAGATGTCAACAAGTTGCTTATCTTTCGCCTCAATATGATTAGCTATATGTGTCATAATCAAACAAGTTCTTTTATTAATATTTTCTGAACGTGGTACAGATGTTCATAAATTGGCATATTAGCCAAAGTTGGCTCCAATTCTCCATGAAATATGATACAGCGCAATTGGTATATCAACTGTATTATAGCTTGGGCATCCAAATTTATATCATCTGAAAGATAAAGTGGAGTGCGCTCATCTATAACTATGCAGTGAGCAGGTTTTCGTCCTGTGGCGGTTACAGACTTTACAAAATTCGCAGGCTTATGTCGCAGAATATGTGAAAGACATTCTCGAACCTTGGCTTTCTTCGTATCTGTCGACAGTGCAACAAAACTGGCATTCGCCTCCAACTCATTGAGATCTTTTCTAAATAGTTCGATAACATCTGTAGTTACACCGCTATTTCTGTTGATTACTTCTATTTTGTATTGCTTTGCACCTCTCGCTGCACCTACAATCTTTTGAATCTTGTAAGAATAAGTGCCATAACTTAATGTATAACTATCTAAATTTGAATCAACAGCCCAAATTGTATGAAAAGACAAACGGTTTGTTCCATTCGGAATCGTATGACTTTCAAGTTGGCTGTAAAGCTGGGACAAATGAAAGCGAAATTCAGCAATTTCCTCTCCTATACCTCTACCTTCCAGCAGGTTCTTCAGCTTGTTCTTATACTTATTATCATTGTTTTTGACTTGTTCAACCATTAGTTTATCAGTTTTACAAGTCTGCTCGTCATAATAAGTTTCTTGATACCATGCATTAAATGGTATCCAAGAATTGATGAACATGGTATAGTAGTCCGCATAAGAGTGTTCAATCCATTTTTGAAGATGCATAAGAAAATATTTATAAATGAATTATCTTTGAAACTGCGCAAATGGCATATTTTCTGAGGATATGTCATCAGTAGCTGCTTACAGAATTTACTCTAGAGAATTACTCTTCAGTTCCTTACTGATTACCTTTCCCATCAGCTTCTCTATATCGAAGAAAGTCATAGGGTCGTTATAGTCAATCTCAGAAATGGTGTTGTCCATATCATTAACGGCATAGCCTATCCATTCAATGGAGTCTTCCAAGTCTTTCATATTGATTCTAGAATAGGTTTCCTCGAAACGGTCGAGAAAGAAGGATACCACATTAGGATTCTTCTTTATGTACTGATGAAAGGTCTTGCAGACCTTGGCTTGCCCTTTGTAATTGAGCTTACGAATGTCTTCAAACATCGGCATAGCGCAGGAATAGGACTTTACGGAAGAAACCTTCTTTTCCATCTTCTTGCGTATCTCCTTTGCCTCAGGAATCGTATCATCGTAAATGTCTTGAAACTCTTCTGGGAGCATCGAGAGCATTCGCTCTAAAAATTCTTTATCAGCCATAAGAAACTTATTTGTATAAATCTACATTGATATCGAATGGAGATTCAAAGTCTTTCAGCATGGCATGCTTCGTATCCTTCTCTGAAAGATTGGCATGCTCTGTTGGGATTTTCCAATCAATACCGAGGGTATCATCGAGGATACTGATTCCACCATCTGCCTCTGGATGATAGAAGTTATCACACTTGTATTGGAAGACGGCTGTTTCTGAGAGGACTGCGAAACCATGAGCAAAGCCCTTTGGGATGAAGAACTGGACATGGTTGTCTTCAGTCAACTCTACGGCTACATGTTTGCCGTAGGTTGGTGATCCTTTGCGGATATCCACGGCGACATCAAGTACTCTACCTTTTACGCAGCGTACCAACTTACTCTGAGTATAAGGTGGGCGCTGGAAGTGCAAGCCTCGCATCACGCCATAGCTGCTCATAGACTCGTTGTCTTGGCAGAAGTGAACACTATGTCCCAGGATTGGGGCAACCTTTTCTTCAAACTCTCGCTCGCAGAAACTCTCGAAGAAGTAGCCACGAGCATCACGGAAGAGGCGTGGCTCAATAATGAGTACGCCATCTATATCAGTTTTGATTATATTCATTGTTTTCTAATATTCTAAATTCTTTTTTAGTGTTTGATTTTTCTCTTCAAGTATTGAAAGGAGATACTTGCCATAATCATTCTTCAGCATAGGCTGAGCATTCTCTCTCAATTGTTCTGCGGTAATCCATCCCTGGCGATATGCAATACCTTCCAGACAAGCCACCTTCAAGCCCTGGCGCTTCTCCAAAACTTCGATAAAGGTAGATGCCTCTGAAAGGGAATCATGGGTTCCGGTATCGAGCCAAGCAAATCCTCTTGCCATGGTCTGTACCTTCAGCTGCTTATCCTTCAAGAACTCCTGGTTTACGGTGGTGATTTCCAACTCACCACGAGCGGATGGCTTGATATGCTTAGCAACATCTACCACCTTGTTAGGATAGAAGTACAAGCCTACCACTGCATAGTTACTCTTTGGATGCTCTGGCTTCTCTTCAATGCTCAGGCAATTGCCCTGCTCATCGAACTCAGCAACACCATATCGTTCCGGATCACTTACACGATAGCCAAAAACGGTAGCCTTGTTGTTCTGTTCAGCATCTACTACTGCTTGATGCAGCATCTGATTTAATCCTGCACCATAGAAGATATTATCGCCTAATACGAGGCAAGCGGAATCATTACCAATGAATTTCTCACCGATAATGAAGGCTTGGGCTAAGCCATCTGGTGATGGCTGCTCTGCATACTCAAACTTCACACCTAACTGGCTTCCATCGCCTAAGAGGCGCTTGAAACCTGGTAAATCAAAAGGTGTTGAAATAATGAGTATCTCACGGATACCTGCCAACATCAATACCGAGATAGGATAATATATCATCGGCTTATCAAAGATTGGAATCAGCTGCTTGCTGATTCCTTTTGTAATAGGATACAAGCGTGTACCGCTACCACCTGCTAATACTATTCCTTTCATATAATTATTATTTATTGATCAATAACATGTTTCGAAAACCTACCCGTCCTTCCTTACCGTTAAGGAAGGCTCCACCTTTCTCACCAAGCCTCTCTTTCCTCAGGAACGAGAGGATGTAACCGCCCTCCGGTGCTCAGAACCGCTACGCTCTAAGGTTGGCGGACCATCAAAGGTCTGCGCCATATTATGCGGGATGGGACCGCCTGGGGGCTTCAAAACAAAAAAAGCCTAACTCATTATCTTATATAACCCAGGATGTTCAATAATGACAGGACACCTTTTATGATTCTTATGGTATAACACAGAATACCAATCCTTGAAAAAGCTATCTACAAACAAATTAGGGTTATAATGATAATCTTCATCTCTCATTTTTGCCTCTTCATCTGACAGTTTCTTTATCTGTTCATCAAACTCCTGAAGAGAACTGAACTTTTTGCAATACACATAAGGCTCATCATAATAATCTTTTATTGAAGCCAAAGTCTCCAGCATGCCACGCTTATCTTCATAATAATGAAAATTATTGGCTATATGATAGTAGTTACCAATTTCCATCCCAAGTATAGAAGAAAAATACTCTTGCATAAAAGTGAAATTGAAAATGTTGACGGCACTTGCTCCCCAAAGCATATCGTTCGAGCGCATATAGACCGTTAAGTCTAACTTTCCAGTCATTCCATTACGCAAGAAATGGAGCAATCTTGTACACGGAATATCTTTGGTAACTTTCAAAATATCATCTACATCAAATTCATCTTTCATCGTATCATCAATATTGATAACAGCTCGACGAGTATTAATATCCTTACCGAAGCTATCAGCAACATACTTAAACTGATCAACCACATAAGCTTCTGATGATAATGATTTGGATATTTGATAATCCTGACGTTCTCCATCATAAGCTCGCAATCTTGGACCATAACCAGCCCTCATATACTGGCCATCATCAGAAAAATCCGACATATGAGCCAGGTAATGCGTGATAAAATTCATGTCATTTCTACCAGACGCTAACCAAAGTGATTCCGCATAGGGCAAACATACATTCCATTTACGTTCAGGAATAGTAACAAGCCTAGCTGTCGGTTCGGTTATCTTGAACATAAATGGTTCTGGCAACTCATAACATTTCATTCCACGAGTTTCACGAGCAACTCCATATTTAAGAAGAAGACGAGAAGAGTTTACCAAGAAATCATTAATTCCTTTATATTCGGCTGTGAACATAACTTATTTGTTTCCTTAACTTTCCATTTAGTAGGGAAGATATATTGTATCTTGTCACACGAAGGCTTATATTTTTGCTTGATACGCTTATTGCCAACCAGAAGCTCCGGCATCTTAGCCCTTAAAAACTTATCGGTTTCGCAAAAACAATTCTGCAAATCCAAGAGTGTGGGTTCATGACCTTTCAAGGGTCTGAACTCTACATAACCATATTTCTTTTGCAATTCCGTGAAATGCTCTTTTGTATATCTTATGGCATCTTCATAACTCTGACCATGGGATATAAAGCACTTGTCGATACCACGAATGGCTCCGATTCCTGCCACAACAAAAGTATTTTCATCAAAATTGATATATGGTGAATAGTTAAAGTCTATCGTATATTGATAAGCCAGGAAGCCTCCCAAGAAAGAACATCCCCTCAGTAACTTATAAATCTCTTCCAGAGAATGCGCTTTCAATACTTTATCTATGATGCCTTCTCCTATAACCTCTTCCTTCACCATCGTCAGCCATTTCTCATGCTTCGTTGGCAGATAGTTATAACGCTTATGGGAGCCTGTCATCATATAGGCATTATTGAATATCGGTGCATATCTCTGCCTTTCACTCAACAAAGCACTTATCTTCTTGACATCAAAGTGTTGGATGGTTATCTCACCAAAAGTTTGTTCAAGATACTCCCAGGTCTCAATTTTGTTGAAGATCTTGAAGACCAGTATGCGAAGAAGCATATCTTTCGGAGTATATTTTTCGACCTTATTATATATGACATGGTGAAGAAGATATTGACTCACCCTATCACAAACCCGATATACATTGGTAAACTTGTATTCCCGAAGTATTGGGTCTTTGGTCAAAACCCTCCTTCCCTCGCATCTACGCCAGAACATATTCATCCGTTCCTGAATGAAATAGAAGTAATAGCGAAAGACATCGTCGTTGGGAATAATGGGACTATTTGATGCCATCATAACGCTCAAAAGAACTAAATTGGCGTGGAAAACCTATCAATTCATTTTTCGGATATTTTGAACACAGATATTTCCACAAGGCAATACAATCCTTTTCTTTTATTTTCTTTTGACCAATATGCTTATGCAAACAAACTAAATGACGTTTAGGTATGTCAACAGCATTCTTACCAAAATAAAAGAACTCATTACTTATCAAAACATGATCTGTAGAACCTGTATCTTTTTGCAGATTTTCTATATTCAGTACACCTTTTGACAAACTATGATGAGAATCCTCTTGAATCCATTTTCCATCATTATCATGATGATAGATATTATCACCATACATACTTTTCAAGGATCCATTCATAGTTGGGCGTTTACAAAGAAAACGGGAATCCTTCCAATATTGATCAAAAGTACAAACCTCAGATACCTTCATCATATAAAGTAACTTGTTTCCATTCTCTTTATTTGTAAAGCCAATAACAAAACTCCCCACATCAGCTCCCTTGCGAATGACAGGTTTACATGCAGCTAATGTCAATATACCATTAAAGGGATTAGGTGCAAAACCATAATCTCTTGCAACTACATAACTATAACTTTTTGTCATAATCGTTGTCTTTTTAACAAGTTATTCTACTACAACTACCATAGCCTCTAGCAGTACCATCAGCATTACAGAATGTTGCCTTTCCGTTGATTGCATCAACTATCGAGTCTTTGTTCCAACCAACAATAGCATCAGCAAACTCATTCAACGCAGGAGGTATATCTGAGTCTTTTGCTCCCCTTACAAAAACACCAACTATACGTTTTCCCTGTTTGGCAGCATTTCGTATTTCATAATCAACCCACTCACTATCATGAGTCTTAGGACCAATAAGACAAACTACGGTTTTTGCCCATGATATACGAGAACGCAGTAAAGACTTAATATAGTCTGGATTATTAGCTCTGTTGAACTTTTCTGATGTTACAGAACTATTCTTGAACTTATAGGTATCACCCAAAAGTTCCTTCATACCCTTTATATGTTCTTCATCCTCATGATAATGACTAACAAACATATGATTTTCATCCGACTTTGCCATGCTTTTAACTATTTATTCGTTTCAATATAGACATAATAGTATCCAAATGATCATCAAGAGATTTCGTCTCATCAACAAGCGAATCCATCTCGTTTTTCGTTGGAGAAAAAGAATTATCATGAGCTATCATTTGCTGTGTCCATAAATCCTTCGTCTTGTATCCGGTAGCACCTACAGGAATCAGAAAGTTTCCATGATTTTTAGATAAGTCATACTCTTCTTGCATACCATTAGAACCTATGATATTACCAGAAGCCTTATCTTTTTTATTCCCCATGAGAAATATTGATATGCCTGTATTCTGTATCATCTCTTGACGATATTGATGCCAAGCCTCTTTCGGATTGGGCAATCCTTGCGGAAAAGGCATAATTTTAATATTTTCTTCAAATGTTTTATGATCATTCTGAATCTGTTGTGCTGCACCTGTCAATACTTCATCACCAAATCCAAGGCCATATCCATTTACTATTCTGAAATTATCTCGAATCAATCTTGCGCTGAGTTTTTTCACAAATTCTTTAACTTCTTTTTCAGAATAATTTGTGTATTCTACAGCAGCACCTGATATGAAAACTGTACGTCTTAAATATCGTTTTTGAATATCCTTAATTCCGCAACACTATATTTAACATTATTTATAAGTGCCTGTGCAACAA
>ERZ1023869.78-NODE-78-length-45788-cov-59.293486_pt1 | contig 45788 bp, 32 predicted proteins | sample MGYA00380390_ERZ1023869 | MGnify/ENA primary metagenome ERZ1023869 (study PRJEB33179, sample SAMN07449005) | human gut metagenome | biome: Human-gut; feature: Human associated habitat; material: Faeces | host: Homo sapiens | place: India: Bhopal | collected...
GTACGGGCAGCCTCCTGGATGGCATTAATCGTTTTCTCTACGTTCTTGTCGCGCACGACAACATTCAGCAACACTCGCTCGATACTGCTGGTATCATACATGACACCACGGTAGATTCGAGCCTGTCTCATCTTGCCCTCTCCTCTTACATCGTAGTAAGAGAACCACTCGATGTCGGCGGCAAGCAATGCTTCCTTTACATCCTCAAACTTAGTCTTACGGATGATTGCTTCAATCTTTTTCATGTTAATCTCTCCTATTAATTAATTTACATTTTGTTTATTTTCTGGTGCAAAGGTACGACATTTTGCTAAATATTTTGCAGTATTACTTACTTTTTGATGTTATTATTTTCATTTAGTTGTTATTTTGTATAGTTCTTTTTTAAAATACAGAACAAAATGAAAGCAAATTGCACATTATTCGTTTCATTTTGAAACAAACAATAAAAAACCGCTTGAAAGGCCCCAAAGACCCCTCAAGCGGCAAACCTAAAAACAAACTCTCAACCCTAAAACTAGGGTCACTTTATTATTTAAACTTAATCTTATACCCGTATTTCCGCATATATCTGAGTTTTATAACGGAAATTTTATTTTGCCTTTATTTTGAATGTAAATTCACGATCAGCATAATGGAGACGATACTTCTCCATAGGCTTGGTCATCCAACTGTCGATGCAGCCCAAAGGATACTGGCATTTCTGGATATGCAACTGCACGAGTCCCTTATCCACCAGATCACCACTGTGTTGTCCCCATGCATGCGTCTTCTCGATACCAGAATCCAAATCCTCTACCAGATAAGGGATGGCACTGCACTCCATAGGTTCATACCCCTCGAAGGTAATCCCCTTGCCGGTGGTTGGATTAAAGATAGAGAAATAGCGGATATCGGTATGGTTACCACTCTCCTGCGGACGGATATATGGATAATATTCATCCTTCACGTCAGACTCGTACTTGCCGATAAAAGCAGAAGAATGACGATCTACGTAGTTCTCTTCAGGACCTCTACCATAATACTCGAGCTTAGAGAAAGTAGCAGGCATCTGCAACTGCAGACCGAATCTGAACAGATCGGCAACCTGAACCTCCTTGTCGGTAGTCATCTTCTGGGTAACATTCACCTCGCCCGCAGCACTGATGTCATAGCGGAGCATCAGCTGAGCTTTCACTTCAGGCATATCGAAGAGAGCTGTCAGCACCACATTGTCCTTACTCACATTTTTGTCGAAAGACTTCAGAGTCATCTGCGGGTTCTTCCATACTCTCATCTCCTTCTGCAGAGATGCTCCATAGTCATTATCGGTAGGAGCACGCCAGAATTCCGGAGTCATACTCTCACGGAACTTCAACATCGGTTCCCCATCTACATCGAGATAATCTATCATACCCGTCTTCTTGCCTATGGTAACAGACATTCTCTGTGCGCTGACCTTCACATAAGAGTTGGTTTCCTCCACCTCCATACTGCTTGTCTGCTGCACCTTACCCTTCTTGGTTGGCGCAGCAGCAACAGCAGGAACCGCCGGTTTGGCAAACTGATAATCGCTGATGATAAACTGCTGGCGAGCCATCACCTGGCCCTTGTCTACCAGCGGCTGTGTGCCATCGCTTGCAAAAGCAAAGTTAAGAACAATCTCCTCCTTTGCATGCTTCGATTCAGCCTCAGCCACCGCATACTTCAGTTCATCACTCTTGATCAGTTTGGTAGCCTGAGGAGCAATACCCTTTGTTTCAGAAATCTCAACTGTAGCCAGTTTCACACCATTGGCATAAACCGTAGCTGTCAGGTTCAAGTCATCAATATTCTTGAAGAAGTTCTCGTTGAAAACCTTGATAGCACCATTCACAGCATCCAGGTCCTTGATCCATACATTCTGATGATAGTACTGAATCTCGTAAGCATGAGGATTCAGACGGCGGTCTGGAGCAATGATACCATTACAGTTGAAGTTATAGTCACTTGCCGGATAGCGGCCGTAATCTCCACCATAAGTAAAGATTTCCTTACCGGTGACAGGACTCTTGTCACGAATGCCCTGATCTACGAAGTCCCAGATATAGCCACCCTGATACTTAGGATACTTACGGATGAGGTCCCAATATTCCTTGAAACCACCTTCCGAATTACCCATAGCATGAGCATATTCGCACTGGATGTATGGTTTAACACCATCACTCTTGCAATATTTCTCACTCTCCTCGTAGTCGATATACATCGGACAGTAAATATCAGTCTTGCTGTCATAACCGCCACGCTCATACTGAACAGGACGGGTCTTGTCGAGCGCTTTCACCCAGTCATAGGTCTTTTCGAAGTTGATGCCGTAACCACACTCATTACCCAAACTCCATACGATGATAGAAGGGTGATTGATAAAACTTTTCACATTACCTTCATTGCGCTCGATGTGAGTCTGGAGATACTCAGGGAACTTAGCGAGTGATTTTTCCTCATATCCCATACCATGAGATTCGAGGTTAGCCTCAGCAGTAAGATACAGTCCGTATTCATCACAGAGTTCATACCAGCGAGGATCGTCAGGATAATGGCAGGTACGAACCGCATTGATGTTCAACTGTTTCATGATTCTGATATCCTGAATCATGCGCTCTACACTTACCACATATCCACCATCCGGATCTATCTCATGCCTGTTGACACCCTTAATCAGTACAGGCTTGCCGTTCACCAGCATCTGGGCGTTCTTGATTTCCACATTGCGGAAGCCCACCTTCTGCGGAATCACCTCCGCTACCCCCTGCTTATTCTTCAGAGAGATGTATACCTTATATAAATAAGGTGTCTCAGCAGTCCAAGCCTTCACCTTCGGTACTTTGATTATACCCTGAGCTCCGGTAGCCGATGCTATTTGCTTGCCATCCTTATCGCACAAGGCAACAGTCACATCAGTCTTGCCGCCCTTCAGTGCTATCTGATAGTTCAGTATACCATCCCGATAATTATTCATCAAACCGGCATCAAGACGGATATCGGCAGCATGAAGTTTCGGACGTGCATAGAGATAAACCTCACGGGCTATACCAGTAAAGCGCCAGAAGTCCTGATCCTCGAAATAAGAACCGTCGCACCAGCGCATCACCTGCATAGCTATCAGGTTCTTGCCCGGCTTCAGATACTTGGAGATATGAAACTCAGCAGCCACCTTGCTGTCTTCACTATATCCCACATACTTGCCGTTCACCCAAAGGGTCAGGTTGCTGGTAGCCGAACCTACATGGAAATAGACATCCTTGCCCTTCCAGTCCTTAGGAAGTTCGAAGGTACGACGATAAGAACCCGTATAGTTGTTGAGTTCGCTGATATATGGAGGATTTGGGTCAAACTGGGTAGCCCAGGCATAACCGACATTCTTATAAGTAGCATCTCCATAACCGTTCAGTTCGAACAGCCCCGGTACAGGGAAATCCTTCCACTCCGAATCGTCATAGTTGGCTGCATAGAAGTTGGCAGGACGCTTGTTATGATCCTTCACGAAGTTAAACTTCCACATGCCTTCCATCGAAAGATAGTTGGCCGACTTCTTCTTGTCAAAACTCTGTGCTTTGTCAAGGGTCTCGTATGCAAAGAAAGCAGCACGGCGAGGTTCGCGGTTCTGCTGGTTGATATCCACATTATGCCAGCGCGACTCGTTCTGAGCCGCCACGCCATTGCCGACAGACAGCAAGGCGAGGCAAAGCGATACATTTGCTATATTTCTGATGCTCATATCTGTTTATTATTTTCTGAAAAACATAGAGTTATCTACTGGTGTAAACTTCTGTTCGCTGTCCTTGCGCATTTCAATGCCGAGACTGCTCCACCATGAAGGCCAGCCGCCAACGATATTGCTGAGGAAAACCACCTTGAAAGGATGCAATCCCTTAGCCAATGCTACAGAAGTATCATGATTGGTACCAGCCTTCACATCCCCCTCATTGCTGATCATGAGTTTGTTATCAATCCAAACCTGCTCCAGACGGGAAGAGAGATAATAGACACCATCCTCCGGAATATTGATGTAGCCCTCAGCGATGGCTGCATAATTATTGGCACCGCGCAAGGTAGCAGCATCATCCTTCTGCTGAATCTTCATCTGCTCCAAGCCCTCGATGTTTGCACACTCCCAGGCAGCATCAGCCCATTCCAGCTGGTCAACCTTCAGATAGTTGCCCTTAATGCGCTTCATCTGCAACCCAGGTTTTGCGCCCTCCACCTTAACAGCAGGAGCATAAGTCTGCTTCTCAACATCAATGGTTCTGATACGGCTCATCTTGCCTGAAGGCAATATGGTTGCTATCTTGATGATGGTGTTTCCACTCACCCTGATAGGCTCTGCATAAGCCGAAGAAGAAGGAGTTGGTGTACTTCCATCCAATGTATAAACCATCTTCATAGGACGCGAGGTGGTAAAGGTTACCGCAGTATCCCCAGTAATGACCACCTTATCGCAAGAACCGAAAGGCTGCTCAGGCAATGGGATATGATAACGGATATGGCGCTCGTCCAGACGAACACAGTTTGCATCCAGTCGGCGGCAGAAATCCTTGAAGTTTTTCCTGCTCACTGGCGACCATGCAATCTCAGAGAGAGCAATGGCACGAGGATACATCATATACTCCATCTTGGCATTGGAATACATATATTCCGACCAGTTGTTACACTGAACGCCCAGGATATGATGAGCCAGTCCCAACGCCTTGATGGTATCAGGTACCGGATTATAATTATAGGTAGAAGCCAGATATCTAGGAGGACTAGGAATGGTTACAGGCTCCACCTTGCTGTCGCCCTGATACCAGTCGAGATACATACCGTCGCTGCCCGGCGTCATGATGACATCATGCTTCTGCATGGCAGCCTCGATACCTCCTTCCGTTCCACGCCATGACATCACGGTAGCATTCTCACTCAATCCGCCTTCCAGAATCTCGTCCCATCCGATAATCTTTCTGCCACGCTTCTCCAGCATCTTCTCTATGCGCTTGATAACGTAGCTCTGCAGTCTTTCCTCTGCCGAATGCTTTCCTTCAGCCTGCAAACCCTCAGTCTGAATACGCTTCTGACAGGCAGGGCAGTTTTTCCAACTGGTCTTCGGACACTCGTCGCCACCGATATGGAAGTACTTACCTGGGAAGAGAGGAACGATCTCACTAAAGATGTCATCCAGGAAGCGGAACATATCTTCCTTGCCCGGACACATCACGATATCCTCTACCCCCCAAACAGTTCTCAACGACCACTGCTCACCTTTGCATGAAAGATAAGGATAAGCAGAGATAGCTGCCATCATGTGACCAGGAAGGTCGATTTCCGGAATCACGGTAATATAGCGCTTGGCAGCATAATCCACAATTTCCTTAATCTGCTCCTGGGTATAGAAACCGCCATAAAGAGAGCCATCGCCCTCGGTACGGATACTGCCCACAGAAGTAAGTTTAGGATATTTCTTGATTTCGATACGCCAGCCCTGGTCTTCCGTCAGATGGAAGTGCATGGTGTTCACCTTGAACATAGACATTAGGTCCAGTTGCTTCTTCACATTCTCGACAGAAATGAAATGGCGGCATGGATCGAGATGGAATCCACGGTAGCCGAAGCGTGGAGCATCCTGGATATCACAGCATTGTGCTACCCATTTCACTCCATCCACCCGGGTTGCGCTCTCTATCTGGGCAGGGAGTAACTGCATGAAACTCTGCATACCGTAGAAGGCGCCCTTGGCGGTCTTCGCCTTGATAACAACCCCCTTGGCGATTACGGTAAGGCGATAACCTTCCTCGGCAATTTTCAGCGAAGGAGAAATCTGTATAGAGATATTCCCCTTCTTTCCACCTACCGTTACCTCATAACCTGTAGAAGCCTTCAGTTTGTCTGCCATGTACTGGGCGATATTTCTGCCTTCAGCCGTCTGGTAAGCGATTACCACCTTCTGTGGCAATACGAACTCACCTTTCTGTACCTGAGTCTTCACCGGTATCGGGATAATATTAATATCAGCAGCAGATGCCGGAGTGGAGATACCACCCAGCATCGCTGCACAGGCTACAAACGAGCCTAATAAACGATTGAACTTTGCCATGATTTAAATATATTAATAAGGTATTACAATGGTTTGTACTCCACGAAAGCCTCCATGGCCTCATAGCATGCCAGACCCAACTGGTCGTAGAGCGATGCAGTAGCACGGTTACGGTCCTCGGCTCTCTGCCAGAACAGGCGCTCATCATTACCCAAGAAAGGAGCACTCTCCATCTGCGACTGATGCTTGAGAATAGAGTTACGCTTTGCCCGCAACTCCTCAGGGCTCAATGGAACACACATTTCGATATTCTCAATCTCCCATTCTGCCCAGGCACCACGATACATCCAGATGCGACAGTCCTTCAACCATTCTGCACCCGCTTTCTTCTCTTCGTCGATAGCTGCCAGAACGGCATCGGTACACTTCTTGTGGGTTCCGTGAGGATCAGCAAGGTCGCCGGCAACATAAATCTGATGCGGCTGCACCTTCTGCAACAGAGCTCTCACTATCTCCACATCCTTCTCGGTCATTGGCAATTTTTCTATCTTGCCGCTCTCATAGAATGGCAGGTCGAGGAAGTGGACATGGTCAAGCGGAATTTCATTATAAGTACAAGCGGTACGAGCCTCACCACGGCGGATCAGTCCCTTGATGGTCAGGATATCTCTCGTATCGAAGTCACTTTCCTTCTTCTTGGCAAAGAAGGTCTTGATTTCCTTATATTTATTAGAGATGATGCTGTCTTTTGAGTCTGCAAAAAGCTGGTTGAAGCCATTGATAAAGTGCATGAATCTTGTTACTTCCTCATCACCCACAGCAATGTTTCCTGATGTTTCGTAAGCTACATGCACATCATGGTTCTGCTGTACCAGTCGGCGGATAGTTCCTCCCATAGAGATAACATCATCGTCTGGGTGTGGAGAGAATACGATAACCTTCTTAGGGAATGGTGTTGCACGCTCCGGACGATAGGTATCATCGGCATTCGGTTTACCACCTGGCCATCCGGTAATGGTATGCTGCAAATCATTGAAAATCTTGATATTGGCATTATAGGCTGAGCCATAGAGAGCCAGAAGTTCGCTCAGTCCGTTCTCATTATAATCCTTATTGGTCAACTTCAGGATAGGCTTACCGAGTTTCTGGCAGAGCCATACCAGTGCCGAACGCACCAGTTTATCACTCCACTGGCATGAAGTTACGAGCCATGGATGCTCAATACGTGTCAGATGATGAGCAGCACCCAGGTCGATGACAACATGAGCATTCGGATGAGTCTGAAGGAATGATGCCGGCAGGGTATCTGTGATAGAGTTCTCCACCACCTTCTGCATAATCTCTGCCTTCTCTTCGCCCCAGGCTGTCAGATAGATGCTCTTGGCTGAGAGCAAGGTAGCGATACCCATGGTGAGCGAACATGGAGGAATGGTTTCCTTGGTCTGCTCGCTGTTCTCCATCTCTTCGCGAGAGGTATTGCCGATGAGGATGATACGGGTCATCGACTGGATGCCCGAACCTGGCTCGTTGGCAGCAATATTACCCGAACGGCCTATACCTATGAGAGCTACATCGAGACCGCCAAAGGTCTTGATACGCTGCTCATAAAGACGGCAACTGTCCTGTACGGCATCCTGTGCCACAAAACCATCCAGTGTAAAGATGTTCTGCTCAGCCACATCCACATGATCAAGGAAACGCTCCTTCAACTGGTTGATGGTACGGAGAGAGCTGTCCTTCTGGAGCGGATAATATTCGTATGCATTGAATACAACAACATTGCGGAAGCTCAGGGTCTTCTCGTTGTAACGGCGAACGAGTTCATCGTATACAGAATAGAGAGAAGAACCGGCACCCAGCGCCATCACATAGAATTTGCCTTCCTGCTGTGCTGCCTTGATGCCAGCTTCTATTTTATCAGCAACATGACTGGCACCTTCTATCATAGAGGCAAAGATGTCTGTATGAATCTTCTCCATTCTGGAGATTTCAGAATATTCTACAGTCGTCTTTGGCTTGTAGAACTCTACAGGTACTTTGTTGAGTACTATTTGTGAACTAAGATTGAGTCTCATATCTTTATCTATATTTAAATAGGTTATGTTATATTTTCTTTTTAAAAATGATGGATTAGAGTTCAGATGCCATTGCTGCAGCACCCAGGATGGCAGCCTTGGCACCATCCAGTCCGCTCATCAGAAACTTAGCCTTACCTTTATATAATGAGAGCACATGCTCGTTATATGCTTCTTCAATAGGACGGAAGAGCAGAACGCCAGCCTGTGCCAATCCTCCGAAGAAGATAAAAGCCTCCGGGCTCAGAAAGGTAGCTATCTCTGCACAGGCCTTGCCGATTCTTGTACCGGTTTGTCTGAACACTTCCCGTGCCAGTGTATCTCCTGCCATGGCTGCCTTATAAACTGCATAAGATGTAATTTCTTCCCTTGGAATATTTCTCAGCTCAGTTGCCCCGGTTGATGCTTCGAGCATGGCCAAGGTAGTACGAACCACGCCTGTAGCCGAACAGTAGGTCTCCAGACAGCCCTTTCTGCCACAGCCGCATGGTCTTCCGTCAGGATCCACCACCATGTGTCCCAACTCACCGGCGAAACCGTCGCAACCATAAATCAACTGCCCGTTAGCCACGATACCCGATCCAACGCCTGTTCCGAGAGTGAGTTCTACGAAGTTTTTCATGCCAACCGCAGCACCATATTTCATTTCTCCCATAGCAGCCGCATTTGCATCATTGGTAATAGCAACCGGAATGTCCAGTTTCTCTGCAAACATGTCAGCCAGCGGTACAATACCCTTAGCCCATACCAGGTTTGCTGCATTTTCAATGGTCCCCTTGTAATAGTTACCACAAGGCGCACCGATGCCCATGGCACGAATTTTCTCCATACCACCTACCTGTTCTACTATCTGCATCACAGCTTTTACCGACTCCTCTACGTATTGTTCCACGCGTTGGAATGTCTGGGTCTTGATTGAGGTTGTAGCTATTATTTCTCCGTCCCCATCAACGATGCCGAAAACGGAATTGGTTCCACCCAAATCCAAGCCAATCACTAAAGACTTTACATCGTATTCCATACTTCTTTTAATTAATAGGTTAAAATCGAAAAATAACGAGGAGCGATACAAACTTTTATTTATTAAATTCTTTATTAACGCTCAGTTCGTTACTAAAATATTTTATTTTGCAAAGTTACTAGTTTTATAAAACACTGCAATGAAAATAGCGTTAATATTTCTAAAACAGAAACATTTTTTATACTTTGAGCCTTCTTATGGCCGAAATACCTGCACTTCGCTCGCTTCTGATGCCGATTAAGTGTAACCCCCTTTTGTGCACTTACGTATCCAACCTTTCTATATATAATAAGGTATAGGATGAAACAGAATGTTCGAAAACGACGAAAAGTATACTATTTTTCACAATTTAAGTTTTATTAACAGCAAAAATATTGCACCAATACAGAAAAACCTTATCTTTGCAACTAAAAAATATTAGTTATGAAAGCTGACTTAATAAAATATCTTAGAAAGATAAACAAAAAGCCCTCAGTTCAGGGCAAGCTCCTGGAGCAGTTTATCTCTCACGGAGCCTCCACCATCCCAGAGATGTCGAAGGCAATCGGAGTTAGCTTACCGACAACAACAAGTGCCCTCAACGAGTTGATAAAAGAAGGACTCGCCAGAGAGATTGGAAAGAAAGACAATTCTTCGGGACGCATCCCGATGGTTTACGACCTCGTTCCAACAGCAGGCTACTTCATCGGCGTCAATCCTGAGATGAACTGCCTGGCACTTGCAGCAAGCGACTTCGCAGGCAATCTGATTACCGAAAAAACAAGAGTGCCTTACGTATATGAGAACTCTCCTGAAAACCTGGAAGAGATAAGCAGAATCATCAATGAGTTTATCGAAAGCCTTCCTGTTTCAAGAGAAGAAATACTTCAAGTTTGCGTGAACGTGGCTGAGCGCGTGAATCCTGTACAGGGAAATGCCTACAACATGTTCACCTTCCTGAAAGAATCATTGGCCGACAAGTTGACCCAGCTCATACAGCTACCTGTATGTATCGAGAACGATACCCGGAGCATGGCTTTCGCTGAGTTGATTAAGGGACAGTGCAAAGGCCTGAAAGACGCCATCTTCGTGAACGTATGCTGGGGCATCGGAATCGGAATCATCATCGACGGCAAACTCTATTACGGCAAGTCGGGATATTCTGGCGAATTCGGTCACATGACTGCCTACAACAACAACATCATCTGCCACTGCGGCAAGATTGGTTGCATAGAAACAGAAGTTTCGGGCAGAGCACTCAAAAGGAAACTCATCGAGAAGATAAAGGAAGGAAAGACTTCCATCCTCTCTGAAAAAGTTCTGAAAAAGAATGAAGACCTATCACTCCAGGATATTCTGGATGCCATAGCAAAGGAAGATGTACTGAGCCTTGCCACACTGCAGCGCATAGCAGATGAACTTGGCAAACAGCTGGCAGGAGTCATCAACATCTTCAACCCAGAAATGCTGGTCATCGGAGGTGAAATGTCGGTTACAGGCGACTACCTCACGCTACCGGTAAAGATGGGTATCAAGAAATTCTCTCTCAACATCATGAATGAGGATTCTAAAATCGTTACCTCAAGTCTGAAAGGTCTTGCAGGAATCACGGGAGCCTGCCTGATGGCAAGATACCGGCTTCTGAATGAGAACATCGACAAATAAGGAATTTAAACAACCAATACAAAACCTATTTTAAGTATGAAGAAGTCTCTTCTTTTTGCACTATGCCTGGGGCTGGCAACCATAACAGCTGCCGCCCAGCGCAACTACAGCCAGGTAGACCCCATCCAACCTGTGCCAACCGCCAAGCAGGTGGCATGGCAGAAACTGGAAACCTATGCTTTTATCCATTTCGGCCTCAACACCTTCAATGATAAGGAATGGGGATACGGAAATTCGGATGTAAAGACCTTCAATCCTAAGAAACTGGATTGCGAACAATGGGCAAGAACCCTGGTTGCTGCGGGCATGAAAGGAGTCATCATTACTGCCAAACATCACGACGGCTTCTGCCTCTGGCCTACACGCACCACAGATTACTGCATCCGCAACACACCTTATAAGAATGGTGAAGGTGATGTGGTAGGAGAGCTCTCCCTAGCATGCAAGAAATACGGTTTGAAATTCGGAGTTTACCTCTCGCCTTGGGACAGACACCAGGCAAGCTACGGTTCTCCCTACTACCTGAAACTCTACCTGCGCCAGCTCAAGGAACTTTTGAGCAACTACGGCGAACTTTTCGAAGTATGGTTTGACGGAGCCAATGGAGGAGACGGCTGGTACGGAGGTGCCGAAGAAAGCAGAACCATCGACAGAAGGAACTACTACAATTTTCCTAGGATTTTCGAAATTGTTGACAGTTTACAACCCAATGCCATTCTTTTCGGTGATGGCGGACCGGGATGCCGATGGGTAGGAAATGAAAATGGATTTGCAGGCGAGACCTGCTGGTCTACAATACCATCCAACACCGTCTATCCAGGCTTCAAAGACTACAAACAGTTGCAGTTTGGATGGGAAGACGGCGACCAGTGGACACCAGCTGAGTGCGATGTTTCTATCCGCCCGGGATGGTTCTACCATGAGAAAGAAGACAGTAAGGTAAAAACCGTTGAAGACCTGTGCGATCTCTACTACAAGAGTGTAGGACACAACGCTACCATGTTACTCAACTTCCCGGTAGACAAGGATGGACTCATCCACCCTATCGACTCTGCAAATGCAGTAAACTTCCACAGGAAAATCCGACAAGAATTATCTGTCAATCTACTGAAAGGCATCACACCTAAAGTAGACAGCCAGCAAGGCAAGCACATTGGCAAGAATATCACAGACGGCCAGTATGACACCTTCTGGGCTTCTAAAAAGAAAAAAGATGCCTATATCGAGTTTCAACTCGGAAAGCCAAAATCTATCACACGCCTCATGCTCCAGGAATACATACCTCTGGGGCAGCGCGTAAAAGCCTTCTCAATCTATTACCAACAAGGCAAAAACTGGGTAAGGCTCGACCCTAAGGAAGAGACTACCACTATCGGCTACAAGCGAATACTTCGCTTCGATAAGATTACTACAAGTGGCATCCGCATCGTAATCGACGATGCAAAGGGATGCCCTTGTATAAACTCTGTTTCAGCATTCTAATAACTAGAAAGAAGTACGAAAAATTTTATAACTAACAATAAATAATAGCCCTATGAACAAAAGAGCAAATTTGTATTTTGCAGCGCTTTTAGGTGCGATGTCACCTCTTTGCACTGTTTCTGCATTGGCTGCTCAAAGCAATTCTACCATTGCTACAGCTACCCAGCAGCAAAACTCATGTAAAGGTACTGTTAAAGACGCTACCGGAGAACCTATCATCGGCGCTACCATCAGAATCGAAGGTAAGACCGGTGGAACCGTAACTGACCTGGATGGTAACTTCACCCTTAACAACATCGAAAAGGGTGCCAAACTTACCATCACTTATGTGGGTTACAAATCACAGACCCTCACATGGAGCGGTAGTCCGCTCAACATCACTTTGCAGGATGATGCCAACATGCTTGAAGAGACCGTAGTCATCGGTTACGGTACAGTAAAGAAGGCTGACTTGGCTGGTTCTGTTGCTGTGATGGAAGGCAAGAGCTTCAAGGATCAGCCAGTTGCACGTGTTGAGGATGCCCTCAACGGTCGTATGTCTGGTGTACAGGTTATGTCTAGCGGTGTTCCTGGTGGAGCCATGAAGATTCGTGTACGTGGTGCCAGCTCAGTAAACAAGAGCAATGACCCTCTCTACGTAGTAGATGGTATTGTTCGCGAGACAGGTCTTGAGGGTATCAGCCCTGAAGATATCCAGAGCATCCAGGTATTGAAGGACGCATCTTCTACCGCCATCTATGGTGCCCGCGGTGCCAATGGTGTAGTTATGGTACAGACCAAGAGCGGTTCTGCCGGTGCTACACAGGTAACATTCGATGCAAGTTTCGGTATCTCTAACGCTTACCACATTCCTGAGGTAATGGGAACCAAAGAATATGCACAGGCTTTGATTGACTACAAGGGTGTAGCCAAGAGTGCCATGCAAGGTTATCTTGACGGAACCAAACCAGGTATCGACTGGATGGACGAGTTGCTCCAGACTGGAATCACCCAGAACTATAAGGTAGCAGTTTCTCAGGGCAATGAGAAGACTCAGACCTACTTCTCTGCCAACTATATGGACCAGAAGGGTGTTATCACAGATACAAAATCAAGACGTTACGCTATCAAGGCTAACATGCACAATAAGATTTTCGACTGGTTAGAGATGACCACCGATATCAACCTTGCTCAGACCGACAACTCTGGTGCAGGTTTTGCGCAGAACCAGTCTAACCCTATCTGGGTAGGATTGAACTACTCTCCAACGATGGAAATGATGGCACCTAACGGCAACTACAATGTGGATCCTTACAACTGTATCCAGAACAACCCTTACGGTATTCTCCATGATGGCGACAACGACCGCAAGCGTACCATGGTAACCGGCCACATTGACTTGAAGTTCAACCTTCTCAAAGGCTTGACATTCACCACCACAAATGGTATCGACTATAATGATTATAAGTGGTACAACTTCACTTCAACCAGAGTAAATGTTTCAGGTAACTCCATGACAAATGGCGATGCTACAGTAACCGCTTTGCAGTCTACCAACAATTTGACTTACATGGGCAAGTGGGGCGAGCACGCATTGACAGCTACCGGTGTATGGGAAGTTTCTTCTAACGAGGTTCGCAAAATGCAAATGACCGGTACCGGTATTGCCCACGAGCAGTTAGGTTACTGGAATATCCAGGATGCAGCTTCCAAGAATCCGACTAATGGTTACAGCAAGTGGACCATGCTCTCTGGCGTTGCCCGCGTCATGTACAACTATGCAGACCGCTACATGCTGACCGGTACATTCCGTGCCGATGGTTCCAGCCGTTTCACCAACAAGAAGTGGGGTTACTTCCCATCTATCGCAGGTGCTTGGACTGTTTCTAACGAAAAGTTCTGGGAGCCTATCAGAAATGCAGTAGAATACATGAAGATCCGTGCCAGCTATGGTATCATCGGTAATCAGGACATCGCTCCTTATTCTACTCTTGGAACTTTGGAATCAACAGGTTTCTCATACGGAACAAACCAGTCTTATACAGGTTACTGGGCAAACAGTTTTGCTACACCAGACCTGACCTGGGAGAAGGTTCACCAGTTTGACCTCGGTGTTGACCTCGGTTTCTTCGGTAACCGTTTGAACATCAGTTTCGACTACTTCAACAAGACCACCAAGGATGCCCTTTTGCAGACGGCAGCTCCTGGCTACTTGGGTGCAACCAAATATTGGGTAAATGCCGGCGAGGTAAACAACAAGGGTGTTGACGTAACCATCAATGGTCAGATTATCCAGACCAAGGATTGGTCATGGTCATCTACACTCAATGCCAGCTACATCAAAAACAAGGTAACCAAGATGACAGCCGATGAACCTATCATTTATGGTGAGAAGCCAGCTCCTGGTACTGTTGACCCATGTACTATCATCAAGGAAGGTGAAGCTATCGGTACATTCTACGGATTCAAGTGGGCTGGAGTAGAAAAGAACGACAAGGGACAGTATGTAGACATGTACTATGCAGCAGACGGAACCAAGACTGCTTCTCCAAATGCAGGTACAGACCGTTTCGTATTGGGTCGCTCAAATCCTGATGTCACATTAGGCTGGAACAACACCATTACCTATAAGAACTGGGACTTCAACATGTTCTGCAATGCAGCCTTCGGTGCAAAACGTTTGAATATCGTACGTTTCGCAATGAATGCAGAGGTTGGTGCTTCAAGATTCGTTACAGACAAGGATCACTTCAGTAATATAGGTGTAACAATGCCTACCATCGGTGCAGAGAACAAGAACTATGGTAATTCAGACAAGTGGCTCGAGAATGCCGACTACTTCCGTTGTGAGAATATCAGCGTAGCTTATACATTCCCACGCAGCGTAACCAAGTTGGCAGACATCCGTCTTTCACTCTCAGCTCAGAACCTCTTCACCATCACAGGTTATAAGGGTATTGACCCAGCAGGTGCTTCTTTCAGTGATGCCAACGTAGACCGTGATAATGGTTTGGATATGGGTGCTTATCCTAATCCTCGTACCATCACAATGGGTGTTCGTGTAACCTTCTAAATTCAACAATCTAAAAACTGTAAGAATTATGAAAACTAAGAAATTATTATATACAGGTTGCTTCATGGCAGCTTCCATGTTGTCACTCACATCATGTGGCGATTTCCTGGATGAGGATCCAAAGGGTCAGTTGAATCCAGAAACATTCTATACCATCGAAGACGACTACACCGCAGGCGTTAATACGCTGTACGATAAAGTGAATCAGACACAAAGTTGGACTAACCCTATGTATCCACAGTGGCAGGGAGACGATATCACAGCTAACCCTGGTTCCAACAAGCAGGCTTGTGCTGCGCTCGATGCATTTGATTCTGATGGTGCCAACAAGGGTGTTACAGAAGCCTGGACTCAGCATTATGCAGTTATCAAGACAGCCAATCTGATTATCGAGGGCTCTGAGAAATTCCCTGGTGATAAGGCTAAGATTGCTACCGCATTGGGAAACGCTCACTTCTGGCGTGCTTACTCGTACTACTATCTGGTACGTGTATTCGGCAAATTGCCTATTATCACTAAGACCAACATAGAACAGTTTGATGCTCAGCCATCTGAGATTGAGAAAGTATACGAATTGATTGTTCAAGACTTGAAGGATGCCATCAACGAACTTCCTACAGGTTATGACAAGGAGCCTGCCCGCTTGTTCGGAGTTGACGTTTGGGCTACCAAACAGGCTGCACAGTCTACCTTGGCAGCAGTTTATATGTCAATGGCAGGTTATCCGCTCAATAAGGGAACAGAATACTATAAGCACGCTGCTGAGTTGGCTAAAGATGTCATCACCAACAATGGTACTTATGGCTTCATCTTGAACCCAGACTGGAAGGACGTTTACTCTATGGGTAACAATTACAACATGGAGACCGTGCTCGGTATCAACAACGATGCCAAGGGTTGGTGGGATCATGACTCACAGCTTTCTTCCTGCTGTCGCTTCGAAGGTCTCGGCGATGGTGGCTGGGGTGACGCCTGGGGCGAAATTGCTTTCTGGAAGAGATATCCAGAGGGACCTCGCAAAAATGCTATTTATGCTCCTAAAGTTACATTCCAGGAGACTATCACTGAGAAAATCGGCGATAAGGAAGTTAAAAAGGATAAGATCAGCAAGGCCGTTTACTGGTGGGAACTTGACAACAATGGCAAACCTGTCGTAGATGCTTATCACCCTATGTTCACTATCTTCACTGTCAATGCTGACGAAAAGGGTAATATGCTCAAACAGCCATACGATTACATGGGAATCAACTATAAGGGTATGGTTAATGACCGCCGTCATAACCTCATCCGCTATTCAGAGGTTCTCCTCTGGTATGCTGAGAGTGCAGCCCGTGCAGGCCTCTCTGACTTGACAGAAGCTAAGAACTGCTTGAAGCAGGTTCGCAGCCGTGCCGTAACAGATGTTGAAAATGTGACACTTGGCGACGGAACTACCGTAAAGATCGACAACATGAGCGCTGCCCAGCTTGCTGAGGCTTGCTACATCGAACACGGATGGGAAGTTGCAGGTAACTGGGTATCTATGGTTACCCGCCGTTCAGATGAGCTCCGTATGGACGAGCTCAAGAAGAACTTCGAGTATCGCGTTGCCAATGCTCCTATCGTTGTTGCGAAAGAGGGTGGCAAGGAATATACTGCCAAGGAGAGCGTTACCGTTAAGGGTACTTGGTCTGAGGATAGAATTTACTGTCCATATCCAACAACCGACGGTGAGAAGAACCCAAACTTGAAGAGGTAAACTTTTTAAGTAATCAATTCATAAGAAATCAACTATTCTATGTTATATCAACACATCATGTACGAGAATAGACTAGGTTGTGTGCCCTTTCTGTCGTGAAACAGGAAGGGCACTGTTTCTTTATGAAGAATAAGAGAAATACTCTTAAGAAATATCCCGAAATTTTTGGTAATTACGAATATTCAGCGTACCTTTGCAAGATATAACTTAATACAAAACATTATGGCTAATAATTATCAACCTTTCAACCGATCTTTGCTGGCGATGGCTGCCCTTCAAGCCTTGCCGCTATCTCTCTTCGCCCAGAATACAGGCGAAAAACCAAACATCCTGTATATCATGTGCGATGACCACGCCATACAGGCTATCAGCGCCTACGGCAGTGCCATCTCCCAACTGGCGCCTACCCCAAATATCGACCGACTTGCAGAAAGGGGAATGAAATTCAACGAGGCTTTCGTTGAAAACTCGCTTTCTACACCAAGCCGTGCCTGCCTGATGACCGGCCTCTACAGTCATCAGAACGGACAGCGCATGCTGGCAGAGGGCATCGATTCCACCAAAACCTTCTTCTCTGAAATGCTGCAGAAGGCAGGCTATGAGACGGCAGTAGTGGGAAAATGGCACATGTCATGCCGCCCTAAAGGTTTCGATTTCTATCACATCCTCAACGACCAGGGACAATATTACAACCCGACCTTCGCATCAACAGACCATTACGGAGAATACAAGCAGGAAATGGGATATGCCACCGACCTCATCACAGACCATGCCATCGAATACCTCGACCAAAGAGACAGTAACAAGCCATTCTGTCTGCTGGTTCATCATAAGGCACCCCACCGTCTGTGGATGCCTAGCACCAAGTATGTTGGGAAATACGGCAAAGTAAACTTCCCGCTACCTGAAACCTTCTGGGACGACTATGCGACCCGAGGCTCGGCTGCATCCACCCAGAAGATGACTATCGGTGAATATATGGAAATGGTACGCGACCTGAAAGTGCCCGAAATGTACGACCCTTCTACACCGGAAGGCAGAGACTCGTATGCCGGACTCATGGGAGAGATGAACCGCATGACACCGCAGCAGCGCGAGGCTATTGATGCCTATTACATGCCGAGAAACAGAGAATTCCTGAGCAAGAATCTCACGGGTAAGGAACTGGTAGAATGGAAATACCAGAACTATATCCGCGACTATATGGCAGTGATTGCTTCGGTGGATGAGAGTGTAGGCCGACTCCTGACTTATCTCGATGAGCATCATCTCACGGATAATACCATCATCGTATACACCTCCGACCAGGGATTCTACATGGGCGAACACGGCTGGTTTGACAAGCGTTTCATGTATGAGGAATCATTCCATACACCGCTCATCATCAGCTATCCTAAGCATATCCAGCCTAAGAGCGAGTGCAACCAGATGGTACAGAACATCGACTTTGCTCCTACCTTCCTCGACCTGGCGGGCTTGAAGAAGCCTGCCTATATGCCGGGCACTTCGCTCCAACCATTGTTTGCCGGACAGCCTGTAAGAAAATGGCGTAAGAGTCTGTATTACCATTATTATGACTACCCTAATTATCATCTGGTACGCAAGCACGATGGTGTGAGAACCGAGCGCTACAAACTGATTCATTTCTACGGCAAGGGTGGCGAAAGAGCCGTTCCAGAAAACAAGTATCAGTGCCAACCGGGAACTTCAGAAAACTGGTGTTTCGAATATCTCAAATCCATCAACTACATCACCAATGATATCGATATTGACTACTACGAGTTGTATGATATCCAGGTTGATCCGAACGAGCTGCACAACCTCTACGGCAAGCCTGGCATGCAGAAGGTAGAAAAGGAAATGAAGAAACTCCTCGCTACCTATCGCAGAAATCTGAAGGTAGATGAGTAAAGGAACCGAACAAAATAATATTGATATGAACAAGACAATATGGCTTACAGGGGTAGGTTTGGCGTGTCTTCCTACCCAGCTCTGTGCAAAACAGAACACCCCGCCCAACATTCTCTTCATACTGTGTGACGACATGGGATATGGCGATCTGGCTTGCTACGGCCAACCTTATATCCACACGCCTAATATAGACCGGATGGCACAGGAGGGAATGAGATTCACCCAGGCTTATGCCGGTTCTCCCGTCTCGGCTCCGTCGAGAGCTACCCTCATGACTGGTCAGCATACGGGACATACACATGTGCGTGGAAACAAGGAATACTGGAGAGGTGTGCCAATGGTAAAATATGGCAACAACGAGGAGTATTCTGTCGTAGGACAGGAACCTTACGACCCGCAGCATAAGATTCTGCCCGAAATCATGAAGGACAAAGGATATAGAACCGGCGTATTCGGGAAATGGGCTGGCGGATATGAAGGTTCAGCTTCTACTCCCGACAAGCGTGGCATAGATGAATTCTACGGCTACATCTGCCAGTTTCAGGCTCATCTCTATTATCCTAACTTCCTGAACCGCTACAGTCGTGCAATGGGAGATACAGCGGTGGTAAGAGAGGTGATGGAACAGAACATCCAGCATCCGATGTTCGGCAAGGATTATTTCAAGCGCAAACAGTATTCTGCCCGCATCATCCACGACAAGGCACTGGAATGGATAGACAAACAGGATAAGGAACATCCTTTCGTAGGATTCCTTACCTATACCCTGCCGCATGCCGAACTTGCCCAGCCGGAAGACTCCATACTGGAGAATTACCAGAAACAGTTCTTTACCGATAAAACCTGGGGCGGATGGGAAGATTCGAGATACAACGCTGCGGTCCATACCCACGCACAGTTTGCCGGAATGATTACCCGACTGGACCAGTATGTGGGCGAAATCTTCGCCAAGCTGAAGGAGAAGGGACTCGACAGGAATACCGTTGTCATCTTTACTTCAGATAACGGGCCGCATGAAGAAGGTGGTGCTGATCCAGAGTTCTTCGGTCGTGACGGTAAGTTGAAAGGTCTGAAGCGCCAGTGCTACGAAGGCGGCATCCGCATACCATTTATCGCCTGGTGGCCTGAGCATATCAAGGCAGGAGCGGTGAACGATACCCAGTTTGCCTTTTACGACCTGCTGCCTACTTTCTGCGATTTGGCTGGCATCAGAAACTTTGCCAAGCGTTATACCAACAGAAAGTTGGCTGGTGATGGTTTCGACGGAATCTCTATCGCTCCTACCCTTCTGGGCAAGGATGCAGAGCAGAAACATCACGATTACCTGTACTGGGAATTTCACGAAACCGACCAGATTGGCGTGAGAAAGGGCGACTGGAAACTGGTGGTAGTAAAAGGCGAGCCGCGGCTCTATAATCTGGCTTCCGATATCCACGAAGACCATAATGTGGCGGCAGAACATCCTAAGATTCTTACCGAACTCCTGGCTGCCATCAGAAAGGAGCATCGAGACAGCAAGGATTTCGAAATTACGCTGCCTAAGTTCTGATTTTCTCTCCCGGTTACAGAGAGATAGAGATTACAACTAGATTCAAGAAAAAATGATGAACGACAACATAGCAAATCCCTTTGCCAAGCCACTATATGTAATGCTGAAGCCTGCGGGTGCCCATTGCAACCTGGCATGCAAATACTGTTATTATCTGGAGAAGAACAAGCTCTATCCCACTGCTCAGCGACATCTGATGAGCGATGAGATGCTGGAACAGTTTACCCGAGAATATATTGAGGCGCAAACCATGAACCAGGTGCTCTTCACCTGGCATGGTGGCGAGCCTCTGCTGCGCTCCATCGACTTCTACCGCAAGGCTTTATCCCTACAGCAAAAGTATGCTGGAGGCAGGTGCATCGACAACATAATTCAGACCAACGGCACGTTGCTGACCGATGAATGGTGCGAGTTTTTCGCCCAGAACCATTGGCTGGTAGGCATCTCTATCGATGGTCCGCAGCCTTATCATGACCATTACCGGCTGACGGCTGCGGGAAAACCATCGTGGAAGAAGGTGATGCAAGGCATCAAACTGCTGAAGAAACACGGGGTGGAATGGAATGCGATGGCGGTGGTGAATACCTATAATGCCAATCATCCGCTGGAGTTCTACCGCTTCTTCAAGGAAAACGGCTGTCAGTTTCTGCAGTTCACACCTATCGTTGAGCGACTGACCCGACATGAGGATGGCCGTACCCTGGCAAGTCTTGCCGACAAGGATGAGATTTCTCTGAGCGAGGCATCGGTTGCGCCGGAGCAGTGGGGCTACTTTCTCTGTGCAATTTTCGATGAATGGGTCCGGAAGGATGTGGGCAAAATCTTCGTTGAGATTTTCGACTGCACACTGGCAAACTGGATGGGTATTTCTCCCGGCATCTGTGCTTATTCCAAGGAATGCGGTCATGCGGGAGTGATGGAGCACAATGGCGATGTTTATTCCTGCGACCACTTTGTTTTTCCGGAGTATAAGTTGGGCAATATCCGTGACCATTCGCTCATCGACATGCTTTATGGTGAGCAGCAACATGAGTTCAGCCGTCTGAAACACAGTTCTCTTCCCCGCCAGTGCAAGGAGTGTGACATGGAGTTTGCCTGTCATGGAGAATGCCCAAAGAACCGCTTCATGAAAGATAAGTATGGCGATTCCGGTCTCAACTATCTCTGTCCGGGTTATTACCATTATTATCAGCATGTAGCGCCCTACATGGATTACATGAAGCAGGAACTCATGTCGCAGCGCCCACCTTCGAATATCATGAAAGTTGTACACTAAGCATGACAGATTCTAAAAAAACAGCAAAATACTTGGAAAAAAGTCAGAAATATCGTACCTTTGCAGGCAAAAAGCAATTTTACGAATATGAAAAGAATCAAAATGCCACTATTGGCAAGAATCATCATTGCCATCCTGTTGGGTGTAATCTTCGGCAATTTCTTCAATGAAGCGGCCGTCAGAGCGTTTCTCACCTTCAACGGCATCTTCAGCCAGTTTCTGGGCTTTATGATACCGCTCATCATCATCGGTCTCGTAACACCAGCCATTGCCGACATCGGTCATGGTGCCGGAAAGCTCCTCCTTGCCACCGTGGGCATCGCCTTTGCCGACACCATCCTGGCGGGTCTGCTAGCCTATGGCACCGGTTCGGCACTCTTCCCACACATGATAGCCAACTCTGCCCATGTGGCAGTAGATAAGGTTGAAGAACTCAAGCCCTTCTTCGAAATCAAGATACCAGCCATGGTAGATGTGATGAGTGCCCTCGTCTTCTCGTTCATTGCCGGACTGGGCATTGCCCACAAAGGCAGCCGCACCATGCAGAACGTTTTTCAGGAATTCAAGGAAATCGTATCAGGTGTCATCGCCAAAGTCATCATTCCCCTACTGCCCCTTTATATCTTCGGCATCTTCCTGGGCATGACTTTCTCCGGCGAAGCCTACCACATTCTGCTTGTCTTCGCACAGATTATCCTCGTGATTCTCGTACTTCATATCGTCATCTTACTTTACGAATATCTGTTGGCAGGCGGTTTGTCCCATAAGAATCCGTTTAAGCTGTTGCTCAACATGTTGCCAGCCTACTTCACGGCACTTGGCACATCATCATCGGCAGCCACCATTCCTGTAACACTGAAGCAGACCTTGAAAAACGGCGTCACCGATGGCATTGCCGGCTTCACCATTCCGCTCTGTGCCACCATCCATCTCTCGGGATCAATGATGAAGATTACCTGTTGTGCGCTCACCATCTGTCTCATCAATGGTATGCCTTGCAATCTTCCTCTCTTTCTCAACTTCATCTTCGTGCTCGCCATCTGCATGGTAGCAGCTCCGGGAGTTCCGGGAGGAGCCGTCATGGCAGCGCTAGGTCCGCTAGCCTCAGTTTTAGGTTTCAATGCTGATATGCAAGCACTTATGATAGCCCTCTATATTGCGATGGACAGTTTCGGCACCGCCTGCAATGTAACCGGCGATGGCGCCATTGCTATAGTCGTGGATAAGATATTCAGAAAGGATAAATAAAAAATAAAAGAGGGTGCGTCACAGACTTATGACGCACCCTCATCTTTATATAAATCTCTCTCTATTTCTAAAGTGATTCACATATATATATTATGTATATCGTATGTTCTATTCTTACTTGCTCAAGCTAACAGAATGGCTCATGTTAGTCATTTCTGGAATTGAGTTTACTACGTGTTTCAAGAACATGCCCATGCAAAGAACCATACCTGAAAACATAACTGCGGCGAAAGCCATTGTAAAAATAGTCATCATAATTATTAACCTTTTTAAAATTTATTATTTGTTATTCCTTAAATCCGAGTGCAAAGTTAACACTTTTTTATCGAATAACGGCATCTTTTGCCGAGAAATATCATTGCAATATGTTTTTCTTGATATGGGTCAACCACTTGTTTTTAGCCTTGAAAATGACATTTTGCTATCGGATATATTGTTTTTGTGGCAATAATTTATATATATCATTTTTCTCGCTTTATTATGTGTGTAACAAGATAGGGCTTCCTGTCAGATGATAAGAAGTCAGAATCGAAGTGAAAGCCAATCATCGAACTTCACGTTCTGGAAGGTATGGATGCCCAGTTTCTTGGCAGCCTCACAGTTTTCCTTCAGATCATCGATGAAGAGGGTTTCATCGGGATGGATGTTCGCCTGCCTGATTACCTCCTCATAGATGTGGGCATCAGGCTTAGCCAAGTGCATTCGCTGAGAGAGGAAACAGTGCTCGAAATAATCCTCTACCCCATGGTTCTGATAAGGGAAGAGATGCTCCACGCAATAATCCCAATGCACATCAATGGTATTACTCAGGAGGAAGAGGCGATAGCCAACCTTCTTCAACTGCAGGAGTCGCTCCTTTTTCTCATCAGGAATCTCCACCAGCATCTTGTTGGCAGCATCGATGATGTCTTCATTCGTCACATCAGTCCCTGTCAACTTACGGGCTGCATCGCAGAATTCTTCGGTGGTAATCATTCCCACACCCAGCTTGCTCATCAGCTTCATCCCCTCACTCTGAGGATTTGAATCAACCAACTCCCCCATTCCTATCGCCTTGAAAGCCCCGATGCATCCTTCCGGATTGAGCTTCACCAGGACATTTCCCAAATCAAATATGATATTCTTGTATTGCATAATCTATACCTTATTTTAAATCGCACTTTTAATCTTTAATTAGATACTTACTGCAAAAGTACTGTAAATTCGGGAGAAAACAAATGATTTGGAAAAGGAATAGCGGGAATATAACATTTATTAGTAAAAGAGGAAAGCCTATGTATGAGAAAGTTTTTCTAAAACTATTGCCACTATTGCCACGCTATAAGATAGTTAACTGATATTCAGTTATTTAAGCGTTGCAACAAGGGAATTTTCTATTATCACCTATTGCCACCTATTGCCACACTCGGGCGAAAAACGGGGGATTCTCAGCGAAAAAGCAGAGAAATACTTATTGTTTTCGACGAAAAACATTTAAAAAGTGGAGAAAAAGGCTTGCGGTTTCAAACATTTTTTGTATTTTTGCAACCAACAGGAAAAATTCCTGCCGATTCCACCTAGAAGCTTACGACTCCTGTGAAACCACTTTTTATATAATTTTAATTCCAAAAACCTATGACACAAGCAGATTTAGTCAGACTCTACTTCAACAAAGAAAGTGCTTACAACTCATGGAACTATTGCTTCAATTGAGCACGGATGACCGATACGATGTTCACGAGTGCCCGGCATAGCCGGGCACATTTGCCCAACGCATTGGGCAAAGCCGGGCAAAACCATCGACAAACCTAAGTATCACCCTATCAATAAATTAACAGAAATATGAAGTTTACTATTACAAGAATCAACAAGCAGAACAAGTTGATGGTCAGTTCGAAAACCATAGAACGGTTTCTGGAGCGCATCGCTAAAGATGATACCAAGCTGAGTGTCACCAATTTCAGAATGAGTGTGCCGCTCATGGAGGCCGACTACCAGTACTACAAAGGCATCAATGAATGGCAGCACGTTTATCCAGCCGCAGAATTCAACAAGGATGAAAGCGGCAATCTCGTCTTCCAGAAATCAAACGGGCTGGTGATGCTCCACTTCATCAACCTCATGTCGGAGCAGGAAAAAGATGCCGTCAAGAAGACGGTCAGTCTGCTGCCGATGACCTTCGCTGCCTTCGAAGGAGCCGATGGCAGAAGCCTCATCGTGCTCGTAAGCATCTGCAACGAAGAAGGAAAAATCCCGACAAAAGAAGCCGACGCCGACTTACTCTACCAGTCTGCCTACGAACAGGCAAAGACACTCTACCAGTCGCAGGTACAGGCTGCCATCAAACCCGAAAAGCCATCATTGGCATCCAACTTCATGCTTACGCTGGATGCCTCTCCTTATTATAACAGCAAGGCAGTGGCGATGCGCATCTCCCAAAATAGGAAGAAGGTTACCTTAGCCCCTAAAAATGTAGACGATTTGAAGACATACGATGACTATGAATTCCTCTACCGCAAGGCAGCAGAAGAGACGAAGGAAGAGATGAAAAAAGCCAACATCTCATGGCAGAACGATGAAGACCGGTTCCTTGCCGGTTTCTCAGCCATCGCCATCAAGCTCTGCAACATGGGCCTCAGCGAAGAAGAAGCTTTCATCCATATCCGCCGCAACAACTGGGGACATGTGACAGAAGAGAAACTCCGCCAGATAGTGGGCACCGCTTACGATACCCATTCCAAAGACAGGAAGACGGAGAAATCAGCCTCAGGCAGAAAAGGCCGTGCCGAAATTCTGCAGATGATCAGATACCTGGAGAGCCGGTACCAGTTCCGTTACAATACCGTGATGAAATATACCGAATACCGTCCGAACAATTCCTGGGTTGGCGATTTCAGACCGGTGGATGCCCGTGTGCAGAAAAGCATGACGCTGGATGTTCAGATAGCCGACATCCACGTAAGCATCAAGGATGTAAGGAATTTTCTAGAGTCAGACCGCATCAGAAACTACAGTCCAATAGAGTCCTATCTCTATGACTGTCTGGGAAAATGGGACGGCAAGGACCGCATCCGTGCCCTGGCACGAACCGTACCCACCAACAATCCTCATTGGGAAGACTGGTTTTACACCTGGTTTCTGGGAATGGTTGACCAGTGGCGCGGCATGTATCGCCGTCAATATGGCAACAGTACCATGCCGCTGCTCATTTCCAAGCAAGGTTACAACAAGAGCACCTTCTGCCGCCGTCTCATCCCTACCGAATTATCGTGGGGCTTCAGCGACAACATGATTCTCTCAGAAAAGCGTCAGGTATTGCAGGCGATGTCACAATTTCTGCTCATCAATCTCGATGAGTTCAATCAGATTTCACCACAGGTGCAGCAGGGATTTCTGAAGAATCTGCTGCAGTTGCCTACGGTGAAAATCAAGCCGCCATACGGAAGTCATGTACAGGAATTTCCTCGTCTAGCCTCCTTCATCGCCACGAGCAACATGACCGATATTCTTTCCGACCCATCCGGCAACCGCCGTTTCCTGGGAGTAGAACTGACGGGACCTATCGATGTGAGTGGCAGACTGAACTATGAGCAACTTTATGCGCAGGCGATGCAAGCTTTGGAGCGTGGCGAAAAATCCTATTTCGACGCCAAGGAAACCGCCATCATCATGCAATATAACAGACAATTTGAACAGATTTCCCCTATCAAGCAATGTTTTCTGGAGGTTTTCGAGCCTGCAAGTACCCTGGAAAATGGCGAATATCTGATGGCAGCCGCCATTTTCGACATTTTGAAGCAGAAATTCGGCTCTTCTCTCCAGGTTTCGAGTATACAGAAATTGGGCAGAGAGCTTCAGAATATTGAAGGTTTGAAGAACCGAAGAACAAGATTTGGTACTGAGTATCTGGTAGTTAGGAAATAACCTACTCACTTTTCATCTCATTTTCTCATAAAAAGAGTGTGGCAATGCGTGGCATTAGGTGGCAACAGAAATACCGCTTACTGCCACGCATTATTCACTTATAATCAGAGAGTTAAATGCATTGGTGATAGATGTGGCAATAAAAACAGAAAAACATTTTCGTATAAGAATCATAAAGGTAGGAGTAAACCACTTTTTGCTTTACCATTTGCATGTATTGGCAATTGTGCCGAAATCATGAACTTCATTATGCGAACTCATCCACTTCATTTCACGACTTCATCTACTTCATTTCACGAGTTCATCTACTTCATTGAGTTGACACATACGGCTGCGGTGGCTGAAGGAGACGACTGAGTTAGCAGAATGAGACGGCTGCATTAGCTGAAGGAGTCGAATGCAGTGGCTGAAGGAGACGAATGCGATAGCTGAAGGAGTCGAATGCAGTGACCGGAGGAGACGAATGCAGTGGCTGAAGGAGTCGAATGCAGTGACCGGAGGAGACGAATGCTGTGGCTGGAGGAGACGGAACATGAACCTTTGAATCGTTTTTTTACACGATACCCCACAGAGATAATAACATCAAGATTGTAGTATTTCACATCTTTGCTCTGCGTTTTCCCCTCTAAAGCACCATGTTGAGTGGTCTGTCGGAATTTCCGACAGACCACTTTTTCTTCCAATTCTCCTTCTTTGAAAATATTGGAAATATGTTCACTAATCGTAGCACGGCCTTTATTGAGCATTTGCGCAATATTTGATAATATGGCAAACAGAAAAAGCAAGATAAATATAGACAATGTCCTGGAGAATGCGCCAACCCAATTAAAGACGTCTGTGCAAGTCAATGATGCTGACTCGAAGAATATACAAGAGCTGTTTGCCAAAGAACGCCAATGTATGACCACACAGGTGCAAGTACATATTCGTAAAGTAATTCCATGTTTGCTGATGAACGGAATAAAGTACGTGAACGTTACAAGGAATATGAGGACTATTACCTTGGTCACTACGCCCAGTGGTTCGTTTGGTTCTTCTTCGTCCTTGGCTTCTTTGGTTTTTGCAGTGTCATTGCTGTGATAATAGCGCAGCACTATGGGAAATGAAATCGCCCAATCTTAGACTGAGGGCTTTAAGTCAGGCGGTTTAAGTTATTCCAACACGCAAAACCAATAGGCGGCTTTGTTCAACTTTGCAATTTGCAATAACCATCTCAATGTTTTTGTGCGACTCAACGATTGCTTAATAAATTGTATATTCTGTTTTGCTCTTCTGCTAATATGCTCTGAATGCATTTTTTTAATTCCTCTTTTAGAGAAGAATCATTGAGGGTTTGGGAAATTCTTTCTTTGATAATATCAGGAACCTCTTCTTCTATATTCTCATAGTTGCCACAAGATTTAATAATTTCACTTATTGATTTCTGTGGTATAAATCCAGGAATTTTACTGATAACACGTTCTTTTTGTTGCCCATCATAAATTTCCCAATATTTCAGATGCTCTTCAACATAGCTACTTTTCTCTGCCTTGTCTTGTGGTAAATTTTGCATTAAATCCAAAAATGAAGAAAACTCTTCAAGGATAAGTGCATAGCTATTATATATCTTGTTGTATACCAAATTGAATTTGTTTACCGAATTGGATTTTGGCATTAAATCAAGCAAAAGGGTTGCTTTAAATCCTTTTTCATCTATGTCTCGAACCAAATACTTTAACCTTTTTTGCTCCTCATCGTTAAAATGACCATCTAAAAACTTAGCTGCAATATTTGTAATTTCTATATAGTCGAATGAAGCTTGAAAATCAACCAAAGCAGTTCTTAAATCTCTAAGCTTATCCAATTCTTGATTATATTTTATCACAGCAAGTTGAAGGTTTCGGTTTATGATATTTTCATTATGATTCTGCTGATTCTGTTTGTAAAGTATGTAAAGTGCAATTGCAGAAGACAGAATCGCTCCAATATAGCTACCCCAAAAACCAAGCCATGAGGAACTATCTCCTACTGTCGGGAAATATGTAGGAAGCCCCATTAACAAATTTATAATCAAAGGAGTAACTATGATTAACAATATTTGCAGCCAATATTTTCTTATTTGTCTTATACCACTTTTCATCATTATCTCTTTTATTCTTCTTTGTAGTTTTTTGCTGCTTCCTGACAACTGTTGTAGTCAAGAAGCACCCTGTTTTCCGCAATCAAAATGGGATAGATATTCCCTACAATCTGCTTTACAGCACAAGGGAGCAACTGATATTTATATTGCAAAAGGTAAAGTCCTTTATCTGCATTTTCCAGAAGGCAAGACAGCGACAAGGAGTAGTCGTGTTTATATACGCCTCCATTTGTCAAAGCTATATCCACTACTGTATACTTCTTGATTTCTATGCCTGGCATATAACCAATAGGCTTGTCAACCATAGTTTGCAACCATACATAAACAGTATCACCATTCTCGTATTTTGGATATACAAGATGTTCTTTGAGGAAGCCTATCCTCTGTTTAGCAATTTTCCCGAATGCAGAAATGCCTACTAAAGCGCAAATGATAACGAATAGTACATATCTCATCTTATTCATTTTCTATATTTTATCAAATCTTTGCCAGCCATATATATTGGCTGTCCGTCTTTGTATGTTGCATCATTAGACCTTGCCGAAGCAATAATTGCCGCCACGTCAAATTCTCCAAGTGTTATCTCCTCATCGAAAAAATAGCATAGATATCGGTCGTGGTGTGGGGCTGTATAGCCAGTGGCTATCATCTTTTCCTTGGTCATCTCACCGATGTTCTTTACACGGAATGCCCAGCGCACACCCTCGTTTTCCTTGCCAAACTCATAAAGCAATACGAACTTGGCATGCTTCACTTGGTCGCGACTCTTTACAACGCCACCTCTGATATCTTTACCGATACGAACATTGTAAGCATCGTCTCGTTTAGAGCCTTGTCTGCCAAATATCCAGTTGAGTTGTTCATATCCATTGAAGCAACCTATCAAAATGTCGGTATTAGCATAATTCTCCAGATAATGCATCGTGAGGTATTTGTGCTCCACTTTCACGTGCTGCTGTGGTTCTACGATAGGCATTTCGCTTTCAGGGAGTGTCCGTGGATCTATTCCCAAGTCACACTTTGCCACATAAAACGCTTGTTGTAGATTAAACTTCGTGCGTTCGTTCTCGTCAGCTACTCGTTTCATAGCTTCTTCAGCTTCGGCAACACTCAATTTTAGAACGTTTTGGCAATATTCCTTTTCTTTCTCTGGTTTGCGCAGAGCTAAAGAGTAATATGCCTGACTATAGCCTCGTTTATCTTCCCTATCCTCAAAAGGATGGAACAGTTTGCCCAATACTGTTTGGAAATTCTCCTTGACATAGACGTTGGAATCGACATCGGCATGAGCAGTAATGGCATAGAAATCAAAGTTGTCTTTCAGCATCTGTTGCATCTGCTTTCTGAACAACTGCCGCACCTTGTCACGCCACGCAGCTTTTCTCGATGCATTATTGCGTCCGTAGAGTGCTACCACAAAAAGAAAGTTCACATCGTAGTGCGCCAATAAGAAGGTATCACGATCGAACAGACGATTTTCAAACTGTCGGCTGAGATAGTATTGTTGCCGACGTTGTCCCTTTGGCTTGTTTTCATCAATGAGTTGAATGTCATCGTTTTGCTCCAACGAGTTTTGGTTGGCTGATATGAAGAAGTTGGGGATAATGTTGTAACCTTCTGTCACATCGTCACGTAGTTTGATGTGCCCCTGCTGCTCCTCCGTCGTGCCATTGCTGAAGAGGTTTATGTTCCACTGTATCACGTTTCGAGCGTAGGTAAACTGCTTGTAGATGCTTTCCTTGCCAAGGGAATTACCTCGTTTATAATACTTTGAGTCGCCGATATAGTAGATGGCATCATCGGTGTCATTGTTGGTCAACTCTTGATATTGGTACATGTGGTCAACTCGCTTGCCATCTGGCTGGTCTTTCAATTCCTGCGGCAAGTTTTTGTCGCCTATCAATTCATCAATGATAGCTTCGAATACGACATGAAAACTCTTCACCAACAAGTACTCTCGCTGGTCAACATTCAATGCTATGTTGTCTGGACGGTCGAAGAATGCATAGCACAACTCCCAAAGTTCTTTGGCTTTGTCGGAGAAATACTTGTACTTGATTTGCTTCAACCGTCTCTTTCCATATCCTCCAAGGAATCGCTTGAATTGTTTCTCTCCCAACAGGTCAAAATTGACGTTCAGCTTCACGGGGAAGCCATAAGTGTCGTAGATGTGCTGCAAGATGCTGAAATAGATTACGAGCAACTCCTCGTCAAAGTTGATGGTACGCTTCTTGTTCACTGGGTTCAGATAACTTACCTCTTGAAGGAGTGATCCATTTGCTTGTTGAACGATGGCTGGGCTTTTGGATATGGTACGTGTCCAATTGATTTTGTTATAGCCACTATGCAGATTCTTTACGATGAACATCACATAGCTTTCGTTGTCCTTATTCCATTTCAGCAGGGCAAGAAGGACATCCAGAAAAGTATTGGCCTTACGCTTCTTGTGCGTCTTTCCCATCATGGGTGCTTGCTTGTGCAGCACGATACTTGGCGTTGTTTTCTTGCCACCCATGCGGTCATACTCATGGTCTTTGAACACGCAGATGGCTCTGTAAATCCATACACTCAGATTATAGATGAACGTCTGTTCCTGCTGAGTCAGTTCGTTACAATCATCCGCATTAACCAAGTTTCTGGGATCAATATGTCCAAATACCTTCTCATCGCCATACTCTCCTTCAAGCAACACCTTAGGCAGAATGAACACGCAGTCATTTACATCTGGGTCGGGATTGAAATAGTAGCCCACATAACTCAGACTCACCTTTCCCTCCACATCTTGAAGCAAACCAAGCCCTTTGAGGACATTTGCCACGTCTTCATAATCGTATTGGTATTCTTCTATCAGTATGCGCATAACTTAGCCTTTTGATTCTGTTACTTCCCAACCTTGCTGCTTTGCAAAGTCTATGATGAAGCTAATATTGTATTTATTCCACCATGAGAGTACTTTGTACTTAACACCATCGCTTGAGGTTATCTCTTTATTTACAAAGCAGTTCAGATAACTATTTGTAACCTCCTCTGTTCGTGCTAAGACTCCGTGGTACTGGTATTTGTTCTCAACTTTATCCCCGAAATCCAAGGCTTTTTGTAAATCTGCAAAAGTTTCATCAGCATGTTCATTGATGTATTTCTCCACAATCTTTACGCCAAGGTCTTTCTTGGAGAGACGATCATTTCCATCAAAGGAATACTTGGTATAGTCTATCTTGTTTACAGGGTCATCAAACTCTTCTTGTGGTGGCATTTCGTTACTCTCTTTTTCAAGTATCTTTTCGCCCACAATATTCACTATGAACTTCCTTACGTTTGCCACGTTAACCGTATTGTCGTCATTATAGAAAGCATCAAACGTGGCGCTTTTTGTGGTATCGCTGTTCACATTGAAGTACTGTGTGTTGCCGTCCTTAAATACGTCGTTCCATAGGTAAAACATAACCTTGCTCACAAAACGTTCCACGTTTATTGGTTCTCCTTCCTTCATGGGTTTGCAGAAAAAGTAGCCGAGTTTTTTATCGTCGCTGCTGGTCTCATCGGCAATTTTCTCATTCATTGCACTGATAAACGTCCACCAGTCACACGTCTCGTCACCACACTTTATCTTATAGTCCTTCTTTGCATCGGCAATTTTCACATACTTCCAATCCCAGCGACGCTTGAAAGCCGAATCTATCGGGAATAAGCTCTGGTCGCTGGTATTCATCGTAGCCCAAATATAGAAATTGCTGGGCAGCAAGAGAATCTTTCCGCTCTTTATATCTTCCGCCAAGTTGCCAACATAGTCTTTAACTATGCCTTGCAGGTTAAGTTCTTTTGTTAACATGTAGTCTTTTTCTGCCTTAAACGCCTCGGCTATTTCCCTCTGCAAGTCAGCATCTGCCTCAATGGGATATGAGGAGAATCCGTTGTCTTGACGGTCAAGAAGTTGGAACAAGTCACCGAATATCTGCGCACAGTTGCCTCGGTTGATTTCCTCTATCACAAGGAACTGTGGAGCAATACCACTTTCGTCACCCTCGGTATACTTTTTCCAAGCGGAAAGATAAGCTTTCAGGAAGGCTTGCTTCACAAACTTGTAAGTGATACGTTTTTCTTTGTATGTCCCATTGTTTGTATCGAACTTTATACCTTCGGCAACAGCCACAGGAACAATCCGAACATCCACCTCTTCCATCATAGGCTTATATGCACCGACGAATGTTGAGTAGTCGCTATCGGGATGGAACGTTGTGCGGATAGCTCCATACTTTTTCGTGATTTTATCAATCTCATACGACTTACCTGTACCTGGCGCACCATAGTAGATTTGTTGGAGAGGAAGATTAATAGGTCTCATGCTCTTCTCAAAGCATGCGCCAAGTATATCTGTATCATATAACAAACAGCTAAAAGAGAAATATTCTGAATAGTAGAGTACAATTGACTTTAGAAGTCTATTCCTGTCGCTATCTTTGCCAATGGGACGTATAGCATCTATTCTTGTTTTTTTGTCAAACGAGAACATTACGTCTAAGGCTTGAAACATTTCCTTTCTTGAAGAACGAGTGGCATACCCCTTAATGGTTTCACTCATTTTTCCGATAGCCGCCTTTGAATCTTCTGATAGAGGAAGATCCAATAACTCAGAAATTTCAACAGATGATAAATCCGTATGTGATAAATCATCAATAATATCATTGAGTGGCATATAGCCTGTTTCTTTGTCCTGGACAGAGAAATAACTGATTAAGTATGAAACATTAATGTTATTCGATATTTCGGAAATAGCAATCTTCTTTGAAATTTCATACCAAAATTTTATTATGTCTTTGTAGTACGCATTATTACAACGGAGTGCTTCCAAAAATAACGTTAAAATAATTGCAAGTTCATCGTCCGTAGGAATCCCCAATTGTGAACAACGGGTTAGTAACGCCTCAGCCAACGATGATTTTGAATCATTTAATCTATCATATAACTGAGCCGAAGTCAAATCTGTTAATTGTTGTGCTTCGCGCGACTCTGCGTTTCCCGTTAAAGCAGATATAAATCTGCTTGCTGAACGCATCGATGACGTATATGGATCCCTATTACCTGACGGGATTCTATTTTTTCTTGTGGATAACCACTTGTCAAAATTGTCTATTTTTATACTTTTTGTCCACATAGTTATTTCTTTTCTGCTATAAATAAAAGCTCTTTACATTTGCTTGCTGAATGTCCTTGAAAACTTTGATAATTTGTTCGTTCAAATGACTTTAGTTCAAATGAATTTGGAACAAAAATATCACTTTTAAACAGCTCTTCAATTTGATCAATACCTCTATCCTTCCTTGGGGTTCCTTTATTTTTATGATTTCTACCATCATAATAGCTCAAAATTACATATTTGCAAGGTGCTTTTTTTATTAGTTCTGTTAAAGATGGAATAAACAAATTTGATTTGCAGAATGTTGAATCAAAATCATCTTCCATATTTTGACCTCTTACAAATTTAATCTTGCTAAAATACTCTGCCAAATCATCTATCTCGCAATATGAACTTAACAGATTGAGCATGAAGTAATACGAAGTATACTGTCTAAAGTTGTATGGTGGGTCTACATACATGAGCGAGTGTTCTGGTACTTTTTCAATAAACATGAGGGAATCTTGACATTTTCCTATTATATGTGAATTGTTAGTACCTATAATTGCATCAAATGCAGGCCATCGCAGAGTTAAAGGATTCAATGCCCTTGCATCATAACCTTCTCTTTGAAAATCATGAAACGTACCTTGTGTATTACTAATTTTTTCAACAGATTCGCAAACAACGCTTATAAGTAAACTATATTGCAAATCTGTCAAAACATTCATTTGATACCATTCTCTGATTTTATTCATAATGGTATCTAATCGTTTACCATTTGCAGGTGAAAAGAATCTCCTGTTGCCTATGCTACCTCTCTTACTGCAAAATTTGCTATTATTACCTTCCTCGGTATAGATGTCGTAAAAATAGTGATTTATATTTTCCTTATTAATAGCATCATCGTTAATTTGTTCCAAATATCTAAGAATGATAGCAATTTTCTTAAACTTAACCTCATTAGAGACATTGTCCAAGAAAAGAAAGCCATCTTTTCCTCTTTGTTCTTCTATCTGATTTTCTACTTCCGTATCATTAACCATGTCAATGCCTAATGCTTTCAAATCAAAATCTGGTATGCAATTGTTCTTTAAATAGAAATTTGCGAAATGATACGAGAAGTAGCTAATGTCATTAGAAATAACACGATAACCATGTTTTTTTAATGCCATTGACATAGAAACAGTACCAGAAAAGATATCACAAACGATATCCCCTGGGACGCAAAATCTGTCGATTTCGCTTATAATATAATCTGCGATAGAATTTTTATTTCCTAAATATCTTTGTATCATTGTTTCTTAAATATCAATAAAATTTCTTTATCATCTTTATTCTCGACAATTTTATCACTTCTGTTTAATTGACGGTAATCGAAATCAAAGTTTATTTTACTTAATGAGTGATGTGGAAGTTTCTTACGTGCTAATTGCAACAAATATTCTAATGTCACCATTCTTTCATTTCCAGTCTTTTCTTTCTTTGATTCCGAATAGCTTACAATCAAGCTGCAATCATGATTTTGTGCCATGTCGAATATGAATTCAAAGGCTCCTTTCGCTTTTATCTTTGAGCAAAAAGGAGATTTATATTTTCCTTCAGGGTATATCCCTTGGGTGTATTTACCACGAAACATTTGCAATCTGGGGTATTTGTATGAATGCAAGACCTCAGGAATATGATAAAAACGGGAGTACTGTTGTGCTGTGTAGGGTGGGTCTGCATATATCACATCCACATTCTTATCTGCAATTAATTTCCTAAATGTAGGACTACAAATATCCATGCATAAGGAATAGCTCGTACTATTTATATCGTTTTTCGCAATAGAGCCAATGATATTCATAATACACGTTTTGAATACATCAAAGACATTATATTTCCTATTCTCGAATAGTCTTGTGTTAGTAATTTTATTTTCTTGTCCATTTATCTGTATTGGTTGTGCAAAATGCTTACCTACACTATGAACAATAATAGAGCAGGTGTTATACAAGGCAGTCAAAAGCACTTTCCTTTCCCATAAGTCACACTTTTGATTCCACTCTGATTCTATGGCATTACGTAAGATATCGATTTCTAATGCTTGTCTTATGCCAAAATATGTACCTGCGTAATAATTTGCGAACAATGGGTAATTATTTATTGCTGAACATCCAGCATGTTTTCTAATGTAATCAACTTGCAATGAAGCTTGTCTGTCGCTCCCCACCTGTGAAAGATTGTCATATAGGTCTTTCAATCCTAATAGGTCTTTTTTATCCAACAATTGACGTTCCTTGTCAATGAGTGAGTTAAACTCCATAAAGTTCTGTGGTAATGTATGCAAGGACACCATTCCACTAACAAAAGCTTCAACATTAGAAATTGAGCATTCTTTTCTGTCTTGATTTAGCATACATGCTGCGATGTCAGAACTAAATGACATAGCATCATTTGCAATAACATTCATTCCATTATTATACAATGATTGAGCCACAATGCTACTTCCAGAAAATAAGTCTAAAACATAATTATCTGGAGTATAGAGTTTCTGACATTCTTTTACAATGGTATCAACAACTCTGATTTTGCTGCCCAAGTATTGTATTGGCCTGTAATATTTTGAATGCTCCGCCATATAATATTATTCTTTTAACTGTATTAATAACGTTGATTTTGGATGTAAATTCTGACTTTTTGCGTTGACCTTAGTTTTTGCTTTCGCCACTAATCCCCGATTGTATAATGTCAGTAAGCTTTTTGTTCAGTTCTGCTGAAGCATCCAATGCTGCTACCACCCTGTTATATTCTTCTCTGGACACATAGTCTGGGGTATCGGAGACACCAAGTATTTTGTCTAAAGCTGGATTTACAGTAATTGGGATTGGCGTTATTCCTTTTTCCCAATTTTGCACAGTTCTAAAGTGTACTCCCAATTCGCTTGCTAAAGCGTTTTGAGACAGCTTGGCCTTTAACCTAGCTTCCCTTAGTATTTCTTTATTCCATTGCATATTACACAAATTTTGTGTGCAAATATACTAAATAATACACAAGTACGAATAGAATTCCTTGAAATTTATGAAAGTTTATCATATCAGAACACACTATATGTGTGTTGAGTTTTCATTATTTGTAGTCAGTTTCTATGTCTTAAATCGGAGATGAGAATAAGGTAAATCTCTCAAAATTTGCCAATGACATTCGCCAATTTGATAGAATGAAGCTGCATATCAAGCAGCTCGACGATATGGAAATTGGCGAACAGTACCACCGTATTAACAGCAACAAGATGGCCAACTTTGGTATCATATGGATTGGTACAGACAAACAGCGTAGCCGCATTTGCTATCCTATCACTGTGCAATATATCGTGATTGTTTATTCTATGGTCGGAATCGAAATAGCGAAGAAAGGCGCTCATGTAGATTGCAGATACTATTTAATTTGATGGCTAATAAAAAAGCAATCGAAAAATAAATTTTTATTAATAGATTCGCATCAATTTGATTATCAAGTAGATGTCTTTTTCTTATCCTTTTATTTTTAGCTAAACCACAGAAAATAAAATGATAAGAAAAAGCCATCTTAGTTTAGGCAATAATGGCTTCATATATGCAAATTACGAGACTGCCTGTTACGATAAAAATGCCATCGTTCCAAAAGAATGTAACAATCCAAGAAATAGTTATTCATAAAAGCGCAAGCACAATCATCCCAGCATTGTGCTTAACTTTTTCTAGAACTCGGATATTTACACCAACAATTAGAGCTAATTTACACCGACAAAACAGCATCAACCTTCAGCGTTCACAGACCAACTGCAAATTGATTACTTTCGTAAAATTATCCCAAAAGGGATAAGAACAGGAGAAAAGGGGATTACACATTATTATATATAGGAATTCTTAGGGAAAATGGTGGGCATAACGTTATTGAATATCAACAACTTAAAAGTTTCATTGTGCAAGTTGAGGCATTTTCATTGTGCAAGTTGAGGATTTATCATAAAAAAATGGTGTTTCATTCCTCAAAATGAAACACCATTGACCTAATTTTTATGCTGATAATCGAATTTCGCAATTAGTTGCTATAAGCACTCTCACCATGCTCGTAGATGTCGAGACCTTCCTCCTCTACTCGCTTGTCAACACGTACACCTACACTCTTATCTACTACCTTGAAGATAATGTAGGTAACTACAACGCTGTAGATGATGCTTACCACGGTGGCTACAACCTGAATCCAAAGCTGATGCCAGTCGCCATAAAGGGCACCCTGCACACCTTCGGCTCCTGTTACATACTGAGTGGCGAAGACACCGGTGAGGATAGATCCCAGAATACCACCCATACCATGAACACCAAAGGCATCGAGAGCATCATCATACTTGAACTTCTCCTTTACTACCGCTACCATGAAGAAGCAGACGATGGTGGAAATGATACCGATGCAGAAAGCTCCGAAAATATCGGTACTGCCGGCTGCAGGAGTGATGGCTACCAGTCCGGCTACGGCACCGGTACAAGCACCTACTGTGGTTGGCTTCTTGTTCACGATCCAGTCGATGAGCATCCAGGTAGTGGCTGCCGCTGCTGTTGCGATATGGGTTACAAGGAAGGCGTTGGCTGCCAGACCATCAGCTGCCAATCCGCTACCGGCATTGAAGCCGAACCATCCCAACCAGAGGAATGACATACCCATGAACACGAAGGTGATGTTGTGAGGTGTGATAGGATGACCTGCACGGTAATCATCTCGCTTGCCTACACAGAGTGCCATGACCAGAGCGGCTACACCGGCATTGATATGAACTACGGTACCACCCGCAAAGTCGATGGCTCCCATCTCCTGCAGGAAACCGCCACCCCATACCCAGTGGGCCATTGGAAGATAAGCGATGATAACCCAGAGGATGGTGAAAAGTACATAACCGCTGAACTTCACACGCTCGGCAAAAGCACCGAGAATCAAGGCTGGAGTAATCAGGGCGAACATGCACTGGAACATTGCAAAGGTGAGTTCCGGAATGCCTGTAGGCATGATGGCATCCAAGCCGATGCCGTGAAGAAAACATTTATCGAAACCACCGATGACGCAAGCCAGAGGATTGCCCGAATCGGCATATTCTGTAGAGAAAGCCCAGGAATAACCGAAGGCTACCCATATCAGACTGACTACTGCCACGATGAATACCGTCTGCATCAGGATGCTGAGAATATTCTTCTGGCGCACCAAACCACCATAAAAAAGTGCTATACCCGGGATTGACATCAAAAGCACCAAGATGGTTGCCATGATCATCCACGCTGTGTTACCCGTATCAAGTGTCGTCAATAATAAACTGCTCATAAAAATATCTTATAGTTAAATTAGAATACTAAATAATATTTATTAAAGATAAGTAAGAATGCCTAATTCAACATTCAACACTTAACATTCAACATTTTAAATTATTCCTCTTTCTCAGCGTTATACAATGCAATGTCGCCTCGCTCGCCGGTTCTGATTCTAACGGTATCGAGTACAGGAATCACGAAGATTCTGCCGTCTCCGACTTCACCTGTCTGGGCAGCGCCCTGGATGGCAGCGATGGTAGGTTCCACGTTCTTATCACGAACCACAATATTCAGAAGCACACGTTCGATGCTGCTGGTATCATACATCACACCACGGTAAATGCGAGCCTGGCGCATTTTACCCTCACCTCTTACATTATAATAAGAGAACCACTCGATGTCTGCTGCTAAAAGCGCCTTCTTGACATCCTCGAATCTAGACTTGCGGATAATTGCCTCAATCTTCTTCATAATCCTTTAATAATTAATAATGTGTTAATACTTCTATTGATTGTCTCTTTTCGAAAACGGACCTTCATTGGTTTGCTATTCAAATCAAGCCTTTCTTTTACACTATGTTCGTTTTCGGCTACAAAATTAATACATTTTGTCAGCATTTTAAAGAAAATAAAAGCATTTCGTTTTTACTTTTTATCGAACATTTTAAATTTATCGAGGCTTATCCTATTCTCCTTACAATTTGTAAGGCAGAAAGCATTTTTATGATGCAAATTGTAAGATAGCGAAAAATAATCAAGATTTCTGAATTTATTTTCTTGCATATTTCAACAAATCGTCGTACCTTTGCAACCGAAATCAAACAAATAGTCATCGAAATATTCGAAAGACTAGCAAAAAGTCAAATCTCAAAAGAGATAAGACATGAGAGATAAAAGAAGAGTATTCAAACATAAAGAACAACGCAGATGAAAGAAACAGTTCATTTTACAAAGATGCAGGGAGCGGGTAACGATTATATATATGTAGATACCCAACAATACGACATCCCTGACCCAGAGAAGGCGGCCATTGCCTGGAGTGCTTATCACACGGGCATAGGAAGCGACGGACTGGTTCTCATCGGAAAGCCGCAAGACAGCAGAAGAGCAGATTATTCGATGCGTATCTTCAACGCCGATGGTTCAGAAGCGATGATGTGCGGCAATGCAAGCCGATGCATCGGTAAGTATCTTTACGAAAAAGGATTGACCCGAAAGGACACCATCCGACTGGAAACACTTTCGGGTATCAAGATATTGAAACTTCATCTTCAGGATAATAAAGAAGTTGTGGAATCGGTAACAGTAGACATGCTGGAACCCAAACTTGAAAATCCCGAGCAATTCATAGGCCCTTCGGTGCTCGAAGCTGACGGCAGAAAATTTGAAGGCACCTATGTTTGCATGGGTAATCCGCATTTCGTTACCTTCGTGGATGACATCGACACCATCGACATCGCCCACTATGGTAAAATCCTGGAAAGAGACAAGGCATTTCCCCAGAGATGCAACATAGAATTTGCACAAGTAACTGACACAGACGCCATAAGGACACGAGTTTGGGAAAGGGGAAGCGGAATAACAATGGCTTGCGGAACAGGAGCCTGTGCCACAGCCGTAGCCGCAGCCCTTACCAAGCGTACTGGCAGAAAAAGCAGCATCGTGATGGATGGCGGAACGCTGGAAATAGAATATAGCGAGGCTGATGATCATGTTTACATGACGGGACCTGCAGCCTTCTCATTCGAAGGAGAAATCCAGTTGGAGTGTTAATATAGGGAGTGTTGAATGTGGAATGTGGAATGTTGAATTTAGCTGCACCCACCAAGTCAACATTCAACACTCAACACTCAACATTTTAAAAAGAGAACGCAAACTTAAATAACAAATGGTCGATAATGACCACAAATAAAAGGAGAAACAAAATATGGCATTAGTTAATGAACATTTCCTGAAGTTGGCCAACAACTACTTGTTTGCCGACATCGCAAAGAAGGTGAACGCCTACAAGATTGCACATCCAAAGCAGCGTGTAATCAGTCTGGGCATCGGTGATGTAACCCAGCCTCTCTGCCCTGCCGTCATCAAGGCGATGCACAAGGCTGTAGACGAGATGGCTGAGCAGGCTTCTTTCAGAGGCTATGGTCCGGAGCGAGGCTACGACTTCCTCCGCGAGGCTATCATCAAGAACGACTTTCTGCCACGTGGCATTCATCTCGACGCCAACGAGGTATTCGTAAACGATGGAGCCAAGAGCGATACGGGAAATATCCAGGAGATTTTGAGATGGGATAACAACATCGGCGTTACCGACCCGATTTATCCGGTTTATATAGACTCTAACGTGATGATAGGTAGAGCGGGAATCTTTGAGAACGGCAAGTGGAGCAATGTAACCTACATGCCTTGCGATGAGAGCGACGACTTCATCCCTCAGATTCCAGACCACCGTGTGGATATGATTTATCTCTGCTATCCAAATAACCCAACAGGTACGGTCATCTCGAAAGAAGAACTCAGGAAATGGGTAAACTATGCTATCAAGAACGAGAGCATCATCCTCTATGACGCTGCCTACGAGGCATATATCACCGACCCATCAATTCCTCATTCTATCTACGAGATTCGTGGAGCCAGAAAGGTAGCGATAGAATTCCACAGTTATTCGAAGACTGCCGGATTCACCGGTGTGCGTTGTGGTTACACCATCGTTCCTAAGGAGTTGAAGGCAAAGACATTGGCAGGTGAAGAAGTGGCATTGAATCCTATCTGGGACCGCCGCCAGTGCACCAAGTTTAATGGTACAAGCTATATCAGCCAGCGTGCTGCCGAAGCCATCTACACCCCTGAGGGTAAGGAACAGGTGAAGGCAACCATCAACTACTATATGGAGAATGCCCACTTCATGAGAGCAGAACTCCAGAAACTCGGCTTGAGAGTATATGGCGGTGAGAATGCACCTTATCTCTGGGTGAAGACGCCAAACAACACGCCAAGCTGGAAATTCTTCGAAGAGATGCTTTATGGTGCCAGCGTAGTCTGCACCCCTGGTGTCGGCTTCGGTCCATCAGGCGAAGGCTACATCCGACTCACCGCCTTCGGCGAGCATGAGGACTGCAAGGAAGCCATGGAGAGAATAGCCAAATGGCTGGGAAAATAAACATTCCAACAGATTATAAAAACATTGAAAATCAGAAATTTTAAATTATATAAGGTATGAGCAACTTAAGATTTGAAGCTGTTTCAGAGGCTTCCAAGAGAAAGCCTGTTGAGGTAACCGCTCCTAGCGAGCGACCAAGTGAATTCTTCGGAAAGAAGGTATTCAACCGACAGAAGATGTACAAGTATCTCCCTGCAGACGTCTATGAGAAACTGGTAGACGTCATCGACAACGGAGCACGTCTCGACCGTAATATCGCCAACGCCGTAGCCAAAGGCATCAAGCAGTGGGCTGACGAGAATGGCGTAACCCACTACACCCACTGGTTCCAGCCACTGACAGAAGGTACTGCCGAGAAGCACGATGCCTTCATCGAGCATGATGGCAAGGGTGGTATGATCGAGGAATTTTCAGGTAAGTTGCTCGTTCAGCAGGAGCCTGATGCTTCTTCATTCCCATCTGGCGGTATCCGCTCTACCTTCGAGGCTCGCGGTTACTCTGCATGGGATCCAACATCTCCTGTATTCATCATCGACGATACACTCTGTATCCCTACCGTCTTCATCTCTTACACAGGTGAGGCACTCGACTATAAAGCTCCATTGCTCCGTTCATTGCACGCTGTAAACGTAGCAGCAACAGAGGTTTGCCACTACTTCAACCCAGATGTCAAGAAAGTTATTTCCAATCTCGGTTGGGAGCAGGAGTACTTCCTGGTAGATGAAAGCTTGTATGCTGCACGTCCCGACCTGATGTTGACAGGCCGCACCCTGATGGGTCACGATTCGGCAAAGAACCAGCAGATGGACGACCACTACTTCGGCGCCATCCCAGAGCGTGTTCAGGCATTCATGAAGGATTTGGAAATCCAGGCTCTTGAGCTCGGTATTCCTTGCAAGACCCGCCACAACGAGGTAGCACCAAACCAGTTTGAGTTGGCACCTATCTTCGAGGAGACCAACCTTGCCGTTGACCACAACATGCTCCTGATGAGCTTGATGAAGAAGGTGGCTCGCCATCACGGTTTCCGCGTACTTCTCCATGAGAAGCCATTCGCAGGCATCAACGGTTCTGGTAAGCACAACAACTGGAGTCTCGCTACAGATACAGGCATTCTGCTTCATGGTCCTGGCAAGACACCTGAGGATAACCTCCGCTTCGTAGTCTTCATCACAGAGACTTTGATGGGTGTATATAAGCACAATGGTTTGCTCAAGGCTTCTATCATGAGTGCTACCAATGCTCATCGTCTGGGTGCCAACGAGGCACCTCCAGCAATCATCTCTTCATTCCTCGGCAAGCAGTTGACCGACCTTCTCGAGCACATTGAGAAAGCCGACAAGAAGGATCTCTTCACCGTGGCTGGCAAGCAGGGCATGAAGTTGGATATCCCTGAGATTCCAGAGTTGATGATTGATAACACCGACCGTAACCGTACATCACCATTCGCCTTCACCGGTAACCGTTTCGAGTTCCGTGCCGTAGGTTCTGAGGCTAACTGTGCATCAGCAATGATCGTATTGAACACCGCTGTAGCCGAGGCTTTGACCGACTTCAAGAAGCGTGTGGATGAGTTGATTGCCAAGGGTGAGGACAAGACTTCTGCCATCATCGATATCGTTCGTCAGGATTTGAAGACCTGCAAGCCTATCCGTTTCGACGGTAATGGTTACTCAGATGAGTGGGTAGAGGAAGCTGCTAAGCGTGGTCTGGACTGCGAGAAGAGCTGTCCAAAGATCTTCGAGCGTTATCTCGACCCTGCATCTATCAAGATGTTCGAGGATATGGGTGTCATGAAGAAGAACGAGCTGGAAGCTCGTAACGAGGTGAAATGGGAGACCTACACCAAGAAGATTCAGATTGAGGCTCGTGTAATGGGCGACTTGAGTATGAACCACATCATCCCTGTGGCTACTCACTATCAGAGTCAGTTGGCAAAGAATGTAGAGAACATGATTGACATCTTCGGTGACGAGGAAGGCAAGAAGTTGACTGCCCGCAACATTAATATCATCAAGAAGATTGCTGAGCGCACTCAGATCATCGAGACCGGTGTTGAGGAGTTGGTTAATGCCCGCAAGGTAGCCAACAAGATTGAGAATGAGCACGATAAGGCGATAGCTTATCATGACACGGTAGCTCCAAAGATGGAGGAGATCCGTTATCAGATTGATAAGTTGGAGTTGACTGTAGCCGATGAGCTCTGGACCTTGCCTAAGTATCGTGAACTCCTGTTCATCCGCTAATCAGCTATGTCTTCAAAATAAGACATATTTCTGACAGATAAAAAAACAAAGCTCTAACAAGAGCTACTCTTCATCAGATATAACAATTGAACGATCAATCTATTTCTTTTATTGGTTGTTTAAGTTTGCGCGGAGTGTGGTTGTGAAATCACGCTCCGCTTTTTTGTATATGTAGAAAAAAACTGTAATAAGCTTCATTGCCCGATGAAGCCTACTTCAACTATCAATGAAGCCTGTTTCGATGACTAACGAAGCAGGCTTCATAAAACTTATGTAATTCTATTCATTGATACAAGCCGCACAAATAAACTCGCTTAAACTAAATGCTATATCTTTATGAGCATACGTACCTCCATAACGCCCAGACTTTGCAATCAAACCAATTGCATTGGTGGTATCTATCCATTTTTTAGGAGAAAGAGTAAAAGCATTAAGACCTGCCTCTTTTTTAAACCCCTCGAATTCGAGGGGGTTTAAAAGAAGAATTATATAAACCTTCTCAAAATCCTTAACACTTATTTTAAAGCGATTCAATCCCGCTTGATTTTTAATTATGGCGAATTCGCCATAATTAAAAATCGGATTGTATATCTTCTCCCAAATTCCAATATATTCCAATGTATTTCTATTACGTAACCAATCTGTTACAAAAAACTCACCATCTTTTGCTTTCATCATATCTGTTAGACAGATATAGTCCTCACCATTTAGGTTCAAAACAGAAACTTCTGTTGTATTTACTATAATTTTTGCCATATTTTGTCAATATTTGGTTTGTGCTTACAAAATTAATAAAAAAACTCAAACTTGCAACAAATTTACAACAGAAAGCAGCAAAATAAACCAAGTTCACCATTCTCATCCACGTATGGAAAAGGAATATGATGTGGTCAATAGCAGCAG
>ERZ1023869.79-NODE-79-length-45098-cov-58.065804_pt1 | contig 45098 bp, 42 predicted proteins | sample MGYA00380390_ERZ1023869 | MGnify/ENA primary metagenome ERZ1023869 (study PRJEB33179, sample SAMN07449005) | human gut metagenome | biome: Human-gut; feature: Human associated habitat; material: Faeces | host: Homo sapiens | place: India: Bhopal | collected...
GCGACAAAGTTACATCATCTTTCTCAAATCACCAAATCCGTTTTTGGACGCTTACAAGGAAAAAGAAATAGAACAAACATAGAAAGAAACAAAAACTTTATATTTATTTATGAATGACGTTAATTCATCAATAGTGTCATTCTTTTTCTTTTTATATGCCATTCATGCAACTATTCATTTTTAATTTTCAAAATACTTGTGATTCCACTTGCAAGGTTGAATCCAAGTTGTGACTTAGCTCTTCTTGATTTTCCTCTATTAGTTTGAGAAGGAAACGGTCTAACAGACTCTTTTTATTCATATCTCTAACTATTTATCGTGTCTTTTCTCGGGATAGTGTTTAACTAACTCTATCCATTTTTTGCTATTCTCATTATCACAGAATAAAACTATGTTGGCTTTTTTAGTTTTGCAACTTTGATATATAAGTCCATCTATATTTTTCCCGCTCTTATCCTTAAACATCCATCTTAGATATTCCGTGAATATTTGCGATGGTACATATTCGATTTCTTCTTTTCCATCTGCATGAAGTGGTTGTGTGATGTCTTTATGGAATGCTTTCAGAAAAGAATAGCCTTGCCAGTTGTCCATCCAAATAGACATATTATGAGGCAACTTCATTAAATCCACGACATTCAATTCCTTTATCGTAGAAAACTCACCGACAACCAAACATATCTCATCCTTACTCTTGATGCTTTCTTCAATGGCGGTTTCTTTATCGAAAGCACCATAGAACATAGATACACCAGCAGGACTCATTCTGCATTGTCCGGCAGACGCAACAGGCGCAGAAGTAATGTCTTTAAACCCAAACTTGTCATTCAATTTATAATCTAGACTCCTTGTACGGTAAATCAAAGTTCCAACAGGCAAAGATGCGAATATCTCCTTGCTATTACAAATGCTGTCATTCAAGTCTGTCAAGATATCTTCTTTATAGCCTGCATCATCATGTAAGGCAGTCCAAAAGGTATATCGACGTAAATGCTTTACATTTTCTGAAAACTCATTCCATTGCCTTTCTTTTTCCTCATTCCACCATAGTTCAAAAGGATCTTTCTTTATCCACATGTTGTCTTCAAAAAGATGATCCATATCTTCATTCAATTCCTCGCACTCTGTATGAAGTCCCAAGTCTTCCATCATTTCCGATGTATCTTCATACACTTCTGTTTTTTCAGGGACAGCAAAGCATCCAACTCGTTTTATACCAGGTATTTCCTCTTTGTCGTCATCGTAATAAGAACTAGCCAATGGTAGACCTTCAGAATCAACATCATTGAAAAATATTGATATTCTCATTCCTATATGGTCGGCTAATGCGCTCATATCTATGACACGTCCTTTTCTATGGCAATATGAACATATACCATCCTCACTATTCTCTTGAATATATTGATTCAAGTATTTGTCATCAAAATGGTGTGTGCATACATATTTTTCACCTTTAGAGAAACCTGTGTAATCATGTTCCTCCATTTCCATCATTAATTGCTTTACTCTTCCCATAACATTATTTTCTCTATGGCATTTTTTATGTAACAAAGTAACTATTCTGTGTCAAACATGAGTTTGAACACTTGTTTAACATATCGCTTACTCATAACAAATCACCTGTCTCTTTGTCTCTTAAGCAATCCATCAATTTTGGCAAGTTGTTCGTATTGTGATATATGTAATGACATGCTTTCTTGAAAAATTGTTTTAGTCCCCAATCTACACATCCCATATCGGCAATGCTTGATGCTTTGACATTTATCTTTGCTCCATTGCAATACTTGTTTCCACTATATTCATACTCATAAAACATCTCTTTGAAGATAATTGTGAAATCGTATGATGTCCCATCTTTCTCTATTCGGAACAAATACTCTTTCTCATACACATCTTTGGCTTTCACAACTATTCTTCTGCTAATTCTTGAAAGGTTCTCTATTTCTTGAATTGTAAAATCTAACTCATTACGGTAGAATGGCGTATTTATATCATCATGAGAAAAAGGGTTGAGTAACAGTTTACGTTCGTCTTGAAGATGTGGAATAACATCAGGCAAGCCTATATTCTTTGCGAATCGACAATAGCGTTCTATCAAGCCATTCAAATCACATTGGAATGTTTGAGACTTTTCGTTAAATATCAAATTGGTGGGCAACAATCTTTTCAATTCTTGCTCTGCTGCTCGTCTTGCTGCGTTTACACTTGCTGGAATTTCAAGATTATGTAAAAGCATCTTGGCCTTTTCTAATGGCGTTTTTGGTTCAATCAAAAAGGGTTCTGGTATACCATTGTTTGACTGCATGTACAGTTCATACTTTTTCCAATCATTTAAACATCCATTGATCTTAATTTCGCTTGCTACAAGATGATAAAATGCCCTATCATGGGTAAAGATGAATGTTTGAAACTTATTTGTATAGGTCAACAATATCTCAATTATCTTCCTTCTGAAAGGCATGTCCAAACTTATCAACAGGTCATCTACAAATAAGACAGAAGGTGCTTCTAGTGATGACGGATGGCTCTCCAATATTGCCAATCGTAAAGCCAATGCCATGCAAGTAATTTTAGCCTCATTAAAGAAGGAACGTGGGTGCTCTATGATAGACTTGTCTTCAAGTAGATTAGACTCCATAGTAGCCTTTAAATATATCTTAGGTCTATGAATCTTTCCATCAAATCTTCTTGATGCTAGTCTATTGTTAAATGTGGCATACTCATATTGGAGTATAATCTTTGATTCAAGATGAAAAACATCCTTGATAATAATATTTGCTTTTGCAACTAACAAAGATAGTTTAGATTGTAACAACTCATTGAATTGTTGCAACAAATCTTTGTAGTTCTTGTAGAGTGGAGTCCGTTGGTCAAAGGCATTAGTCCTGTTGCTTCTTGGTATCGCGTTCATACGAAATACGCGAATGATATATCCCCACCACTCACCTGCGTTATATGTATTCGTGCCTTCTCCATTAATCCGCCATAATTGTTGGTCCAAATCTATATATGGCAAAACTTCTTTTTCGAACAATAAGAATACTTCATTGTCTTGACTGTTTCTGAAGTCAAAAAGTGAAGACAAGAACTTGTAGTTCATAAAGTCACTGGACATGGCTGTAAATTTCATAAAGCGTAAAACCTCAGCATCTGCCGCATAATAACAAGTATTCGAGTCTTCAACGGTCTTAGTCATGCCATTTCCGTTGTCAAAATATATTTTAATGCTGGAGTCATCAGTGGTTGCCGCATATCTGTTGCGCAGATTCTGAGCATGTCCTGCTATGAAATATTTCTGAGCTTCAGGGCGACTTTTTGCATACGCTTGGAAATGAGTATAAACGCTCCAATAAATGGAACTTTTACCAGCACCATTCTCACCATAAAGCAAGATATTTTTCCTATCAACATTTATAGGAAAAATATTCTTAAAGAATTTAAAATTCTCTATTTCTATTTTGTTTATTTTCCAGCTCATTTCTCTTCAGACATTTTCTTGGTTGCAAAATCCATAAAGTCCTTCATATATAAACGCAAACGATTCATATTCTCCATCAGTTCATTTCCTGATGTCATCAAATCATTAAATAATGTACTCAATATATCTAATCCTTCTTTTACTTTCGTTTTACTGCTATCTAAGTTCTTTGCAGCCAATCGGATCATTTCTTCTTCCCATGGCTTCAATATAGAAATATCTGCCTTTTCAAATAATTTAGGCAATACCATTTCCAGTACCATAGAATCTCTTAAAGAAGCAAAATAATTTAATATCGTAGAAAACACATCGTTATCAATCGAGTCTACATTTCTGCTGTATGACAACAGAAAATCAATCAAAGATTGCAATACTATACATCCGGAAGAATACTCCTCGATATAATATATAGGTAATCTTTTGAGATGTGATATTTTAGTTCTGCCTCTAAACTTATTGTTTTTAATATCTGGTAGCAAAAACTGCTTTCCAATAGCTGAATTAATATAAAAGACATAATATTTTGCCATTTCTATTTTCGAGCATACGATAACATAATCAAAATCCTGCTTGTTATAAAGTGATGCTATTTGGGTTCTTCCGTCTATGTCTTTCTTCAGATAAACTATAGTCTCTTCATCCTCTATCGTTTTTTTAATAAAAGTATCATTGTATTCTTTTACAGTGAGCACCTTTTCTATTTTTCCCAATCGTCCCAAGACGTTAGACTTATTCATGAACTCCATTATGTGATAATGTATCTTTAAATCATATCGCAATAAAGGAATTTTATTTTGTATTTCGTGAACATATTTTGCTCCAATGTAATGAATCTCATCATAATATGATTCATGATATTCATTATATGATCTCTTTAGAGCTTCCATATAATATTCAGATGTATCTCTGTGGACAACAGGAATTTCTTCACCTATATCTATTAAACTGGCAGCAACTATTGGATCATAGTATATATCCCTATCTTCTTCGCCATCAATCCTTACAGGGCGAATATCTTCCAAAGAGAACTTTTGATTGATGTTGTTCAACAAAATACTATCTTCACCTATATTTATATCCTTTACAACAAAAAGATTTTGTGGAAAGAATAACTCTCTAGACAGGATTTCGAACATCTTTTTACTTAGCCTAACGATGTCGTTTGGCTGAAATTGCATTTTTTCCATACTATTTATATACCTGTTTCTTATAGAAAATCTGTCTACTAATCCCATTCCCCCTAAAACAAACTCATTATAGGGTAGGGGGAGCAGTTTCCCAAAATTCATCACTCATTTCAAACTCTCTTGATACCAGTCGAAGAGTATCCTAGCATTGCAGCATACCCTCCAATCACCCCATAACATACCAGCGGTATCAAAAAGGCAATCGCCATACTCCCCGTAGAATCCGCAATATACCCCATGATTACAGGAGCAACCGCACCACCCACTATCGTCATGATAAGCAATGAAGAGGCAAGCTTGGTCTTTGTACCCGCATCCCTCAATGCCAGCGAGAAGATAGTCGGAAACATGATGCTCTCTCCCAGATACAGGGCGAAGAACGCAATGAGAGATAAAGTACCGCTACATACCACCACAATCAATGTGGCAACAAAGGTGAGGATGGCACAGACCAGCAGCACCAGCCTTGGCTGGATATAATTCATGATGACACCACCAGCCAGTCGGCCGATAAAGAACAGACCCATTCCGCCAAAGGCGAGATACAGACTGGCAGTCTGCTTCTCTATATGAATGCTCTCCTCAGCATAGTTGATGAAGAAACTGTTCACACCCGTTTGGGCAGCCACATAAAGAAACAAGGCCAGCATACCGAAACCGAATGCCATCACTCGCATCGGCTTCTCCTCCACCATCTCGTTCGTATCCGCCTCATGCGCTCTCCTTGGGTCAGGCAACTTGATTCTTGACAGGACCAGCGCCACAGAAAGCACGAAGATACCCACCAGGGCATAAGGAATAGCAATGTTGACACCCGAGAACAGGAGCTGTCCGCCAACCAGCGGTCCTACAATCCATCCGATACCATTGAGCGACTGTGACAGGTTGATTCTGCTCTCCGCCTTGTCAGGATGTCCCAGTACCGTAGTATACGGATTCGCACTCGTTTCCAGACAGGTCAGTCCGCATCCTATCACAAACAGCGACAGAACAAAGAAGTAGAAACTGTTGATCCTGCTTCCCGGTATGAACATCAGAGCACCGATACCGAAGAGAACCAGTCCCGTTATCACACCCCTCCTGTAGCCCCACTTCCGGATAATCCATCCGGCAGGCAGCGCCATCAGAAAGTAGGCACCATAGACAGCAGCCTGCGTCAGGGCCGACATCGCCTTGCTGATATGGAACGACTCCTGAAAATGCGGATTCAGCACCTCCAGAATGCCATGGGCAAAGCCCCACATGAAGAAGAGGCTGCTGATGATGAGGAAGGGCACCAGATAGTTATGCCCTTCGTATCTGAAGATGGATGGCTTCGTCATGATTCTCAGCAAATTTAAGACTGTCCTTTACTACCAGTGCCAGATAACCGCCGCCACCGGCTCCCGGCATCTTCCATGCCAGAACCTCCTCCATGTTGCTGTAGCGGTCTATCATCGGCTGTACACTCGCCTCCGGTTCTATCACACCATTGATAGACGGATTCACCATACCCGGGAACATCGCAATCTGGGCCTCGAAAGATGCCTTGTATGCTGCAGCAAAGGCATCGAGGTCGTGTGCCAGAATCGCCTTCCAGCAGGCATCAGCTGCATCAGCCAGCGCCTTCACCTTCTCAGGCGTGATATCCTTACCTTCCACCACACTGCATCCCGGTCTTCTCGGTTCCATCGGAATCATCACCAGATGGTCTTCCAGGAAACGGAGAGTCATCTCATCCTGCGTACTCTCAATCTTCTCCGGCCAGAAGTTGTTGTCATAATAATGACGCACCAGACCGGGAACACAGATACCGATAGAATCCTGAGCACCCGAGATGATACCATCATGACGTTCCGGATTATTCTCGAAGCAGAATACCAGTCGGGCGAGCATCTCCGGATCCATCTTCGGCAACTTCACCGGCCATATCTTCTGAATCATCTTACGGGTAGAGGTAGACAGACCACAGCGGTCGCGCACCTCAAAGGTCGGTTCCAGCGAGATGGTAATCGCCCATCCCGGATGATACATGCTTACATAAGGCTGGTCAATCCAAGTACCAGCCAGATCCAGACGGGTAGGAATCCCCGCCTCCTGTGCCGAATTATCAGATACGTTCAATAACGCCTTCTTCAAGCCAGAAGAAGACCGCGCTTTCAAACCAGCATGAGGCGTGCGCTGAAGTTCGACATATTCGATGCCCCTTTCCTTACAGATCCTACGTTTCTCATCAGACCCACCTTCAGCGTTCACCACAAACACATCCGGTTTCACCTTATCAAGAGTAGGCAGGAAATCGATGACTCCGCTTCCCTCATTGATATACGCATCCTTCACCGCCTTGATATTCTTGACCATGAATAGCCTTTCCTCCTGCGGGAACATAGGCTTGCGATGCTTATACTCCAGATAAGTAGCATCCGATCCGATACCCACATACAGGTCACCATACTGTGATGCCTGCTGGAAAAACTCCACATGACCAGAATGTAGCAGGTCATAGCAACCGCTTACAAAAACTTTTTTTGCCATAAACTTTTGAATAACTAATTGTTTACAGTTAAGCAGACAGAAAATCGTAATTTATTAATTGTAGCCATAAACTTCCTTTCCTGCCGATCTCAACCCTCACTGGCGAAGACCGCTTTGTTTCGCCAACCTTAGAGCGAAGCGGCTCCGAGTACCGAGTAGGGCGGTTACATCCCTTGTTTTTTTGATAGTGTAGAGGGATTTGGAGAGGATTAAGATCCCCTCCCATAAGGGAGGGACAGGAAGATTGAAAATTATGTTGCTTTCGTCGAAAACAGCATTTTTTTCCCTTTAAAAAATCTGGAATCCGAGGTTCAGCCATTTATATATTTCATCTATGAGATGGTTACTTATTTCTGATTTATTGTTCATTTTCCTTGATATACTTTCACTGAAACAGAATCAACTTCATCTGCAGAAAAGAACGAGGAATTATAAAAACTTTTAGTTTTAACTTCTACAGGTTTATACTTAACCTTAAACTCATTAATTGCGTTATAAATAGAATCTTGTTTGTTTGCTATATTATTTAAAGGTTTAGACAAATCAACAGGTTTTTCTTCCTTTTTCAGATTATGACACAAATATATACAAAAACAAAATGCTCCTACAATAATTAAAGATTCAAAGAAATGCTTGCCTATTCGCTCCCTAACGGCATACAAATATGGATATTTTAAGTTTTTTACTTCTTTGAAGTATCTGGCATTCTGAGTTATTTTTCTTTTCTGCACCTGAAAAATTGAAAAATTATTCGCCTGGTTAATATGATCAATATAATCATTTAGAGCGTTATCCATTTCGCTCATCATGTTTATTAACCGTTCTGTATTAATGGTAGAAGGAGTATAAGACGCTCTGCCAAACTGGGTATTATAATCATCCCACATTGTAATTTCTTGATAAAAAGTAGCCAATAAATCACCAAATGAAGCTATATGAATATCTAAAACTTTCCTAACTCCATTATCTATCGAATCGATATCTAAATCAATATGTTTATTCCAAGAGATTATATATCTAGCAGATTTTTGCCCCCATGCAACTTGATGAAAGAACTTATCCACCCTACCTTTTATACCCTTTACTTGTTCTATGTAGTAGTCTTTTACAACTCTTGTACGAGAATCCCTAATAGAATACCAATGTGTTATATAAAAACCAAAAACAATAGAGGTCAATATGCTTATTGAAGATAACAAATCTGAATATGTCATTATATATCTTTCTTTACAACATTACCATTTTCGAGTACAAATACAGAGGAATTACAAATAGTTCTTTTTACTTCACTTTTCTTTACTCGCTTATTTTCCCACTGGGGAAAGGTTTCCTTAAGTATCATAGATTCATGTCTAAGATATCTATCTGTTTTTATCTTCAAAAAACGTTTAACGACTTCTAAAGAAAAATCATAAACTAATTCCCCAAAAGCTTCGTCTAAAAAAGAAGAAGGATAACCTGCAGTACCATCAAGATAAACTTCTAAGATCTCTTTATTCCTGTAGCATTCAGCAAAAGCGGGATTCAATACTTTTATATAAAACTCTTCTCCAGAAGAATTACCTTGACTTTTATATCTAGGCCCTGGATATTCCGAAAAATTTATAATATTAATTTTCATACTTATATTTATCTATATTCTCTTTACTTACTTTCCACAAAAATGCAGTTCCTTTAAATTCATTTTTTAAATTTGTATAGTAATTCAAAGAAAAATTATAATATACTTTATTAGTTATGACCTCAAGATCAGAAATGTATCCATGCTCCAATGCTGAAAGTACGTTCGGAAGGCCTTTATGTCTGTTAATTTCTCCAGTAACAGATTGATACTTCTTATTAAAAACATCATTTAGTACATTTCCAGCAGACTTAAAAGATAATAAATCAGCGAACAATTCTCGAGTCTTTCTTTTCAATGTTTTTAAGATTCCTTCTCCTGTATCCATTAGAACAAACTTGGCATAATTATCTGAAAATGAAATTGATACCAACCAATTTTTATCTTGAACAAACACATTCCCGTGTTCCACGGAATTTGCGCATATCTCCAACATATTTTCATATAAAGGAGCATAATGCTCTCTTATACCTGTGAGCCGATAAACAGTTTCTTTAATAGAGTCACCTATTTTTTTGTTATTTACAGAATTTCCACCTATCATATATAAAATGTTATCAGGCATATTCTTTTTAGTTCGTCTTACATTTGTAGAGACTAATTCACAAAAGCCTGAATCAAAGATAAACTGTCTTGCATTAAAATCAGTAGGATAATTACCCTTTGCAGATATACCTCTACCTAAAAATCTATTAGCAAGAGATAACATAAGACATATACCTACATAATCTATTTGAACAATATTAGACAAATCAAAAAATATGCGTGAAATACTTTTATCTTTCGAAATACTAGAACTGACCTCATTAATAAACTTTATCGACTCCTCTAAATTATTAATAGATAAATTAGATGGAAGTCGGGCTACTGTTGAAACTTCGCCCTCATCTAAAATTATCGAAAACCTCGTCGTTTTATTAGTCCTAAAAAACACAAGACGATTTTTTCTTTTTAAATATAGCTTTCTTCGTCTTATTCTACGTAATTCAGCGCGCTGTTTTAAAAGTATCCTTTTATGGGAGTTTTTTTTATTTTTTTTCTTCTTCATAAAAAACAGATAAGTATAATAACTGAATTCTCCTATTTAAACGGCATATCTCTAGCACACCATCTGTGTAACCTAAACCAGCTAGCACAGGGCTTCAAGAAAAGAAGAATCCTAGTGATTCCCTTTGCGATTAAGCCTCCAAAAGAAATGCCAAGTTCTGAAGATAGGCTCACTTAGTGCTTCTACAGGATAATATCTTACGAAATGCATATTTCTCCATATCTTCAGGAAATATTTCTTCGCCATTCCTAGTTGCGTGAAATGCCCATACTTGGTAAAGTGCTGTCCGAAGTTGCCACCATTCAGTATCTCTGCTAGCAGCAACTTTCCTCGCTTTTCATCCATTGGAGCTATCATCTTCTCTTCAGATAATCCCAATGCCTCATGCAGCACATACATCACCGCCCCAGCAAACTTCCGCAATCCCAAATACTTCAATTCCTTCGGCAACCAAGTTAACATTTAACATTGATACCACATAGTAATAGTCAATGATTTGCCTCATTCCAAATCCTTCATCAAAGAAATGATGATAAAGATGGGTCAGCTGATAAACCACATTGAACGCCGTCGTTGGTATAGCAATTTCTCCAATACCGTCTGGCAGGCTAACAACATTTGAGCATTGCAAATCCGCATTCCGCTTGAACCACTTCTGCAAACGTGCATGATAGATATATTCATTGTGCAAGGGAAGAATCGCAACGTAAGTATCCGCTCAACGCCGTATTGCATATCTCAAAAAAATGTTGTACCTTTGCACGGCAGCATCATTTTTCTAATTTTGAGACAAGAATACGCAATTTAGCCCTCCATCAGCACAAGCCAATAGAGGTTATACCTCTTAATTTGACTAAATTCATTTTTATTGTTCCTCATCTTCCCAGAACTCAGGAAGAAGAGTATAATACTTATCCTCAGGCGTAGAATCTATGTGCTTCAACACATAAACTAAAGACTACCCGCTCACGCTTTTGAGTAAATATCATTCTGACAAGAGAGGCTATCCGCTCGGTCTTAGACTTGCTTTTAGCTTCAACCTTGGCCAGTTTATCCTTGATTTCATCCGTCAAAGACTCATGCGCTTTCTTTGTCGCAAGCTGATACTTCTACTGCAGGTCATGCTCTCCATGCACAATTAGTACTTCAGGTCATCCGTCAACTGACAAGCTCTAGCCATAAGCCTACACTGTTTTACTAATGTAAGCCCGAAACTGTTCGATACTGATGTCAGCAAGGAGAATTAGTGTCACACCATTGGGATAGCTTAATTTTAAATAAGGATTGCGACGGTTACGAGCTTTTGCAGACTCACGCATCTCTTTCGCCTCATTGTCACCGATTACAACCTCGGCGAACTTTGGCTTGGTGTTTAATTGTTTCTTGCCTTGTACCATAATTTGAATAATTTAAAATCACGGTGCAAAGGTACGAAACTTTATCTAGGCGCACAATACGGCTTTCACTGATACGTACGACGGTAGAACACCGGTCCCTTGCTATCCAACTTAATCTAGATAGCCAAAACAAGAGGAGCGGACTCAATATGATGAGTCCGCATCCCGATGCAATGGATATCAAATAATCTCTTCATAGAAACTTACTTCACGCATTCCTTGAAACATTCGATTACATACTCCAAGTCCTCATCCGGCATCTTGGTATTCAGAGGCAGAGTAATCTCATTCTCAAACATGTGGAAAGCATTTGGGAAATCCTTGATGTCGAATCCCAACTTCTTGTAGGCAGTCATCATTGGCAGTGGCTTGTAATGTACATTGGTAGCCACACCACGCTCTGCCATCATCTCAATCACCTTATTTGTCTCCTCACGGGTCTTACCCAGGAGACGGACAATATAAAGGTGACCTGATGAAATATGCTCCTCGTTATAGTGAGGCAAAACAGCCACATTCATATCCTTAAATGCCTCATTGTAACGTTCAATCATCTGACGACGACGCTCCAACATACCCTTGTAACGGTTCATCTGAACCAGACCAATAGCTGCCACCACGTCTGTCATATTGCATTTATACCAGGTACCGATGATATCATACTCCCAGGCACCCAGCTTCGTCTTAGCCAAGGCATCCTTGTTTTGACCATGCAAGCTCAGCAGTTGAGCCTTGCGATACAAGTTCTCGTTCCAGGTCTCCCCCTCAATTCCAGGTACACCGCTGAAGGTATTCTCAGGATTCTTATCCAAATCCTTCACCACCTTCTCATTACCGAAAGGAAGATTCCAAGACAAGGCACCGCCCTCTGCTGTGGTGAAGTTCTTGACAGCATGGAAACTGAATGAAGAGAAGTCAGCGATACTACCCACCATCTTTCCATGACGTGAAGCACCGAAGGCATGAGCAGCATCACAGCAAACGGCGATACGGCCAATCATCTTCTGAAGATCAGTCTTAGGAGTAAACATCTCCTTCTTGCTTTCCACGATAGCGAAGATGCGGTCATAATCGCAAGGGATACCACCAAGATCTACAGGAATCACCGCCTTGGTTTTAGGAGTGATAGCCTTCTCCAATGCCTCGTAATCCATTTCAAGGCAATCCTTCTGTACATCTACGAAGACGATGGTTGCACCTACATGGTTAACAACTGATGCACTTGCCGTATAAGTATAAGCAGGAACGATAACCTCATCCCCTTCACCTACGCCAAGCAATCTCAGCGCCATTTCTGCACAGGCTGTCTGCGAGTTCAGGCAAACCGCCTTCACCACGTCAACAAACTCAGCCACTTCCTTTTCCAATTTCTTAGTACGTGGTCCAGTTGTAATCCAACCGCTCATAATTGCATCACGCACTTCACTAGCCTCTGCCTCCGTCATATCAGGTGGAGAAAAAGGCACATTTCTTCTTTTCAAATCTGTACTCATATTATTTCAAATATAAATTCATTAACTAATTTATCAAAGGCTTGGTTTCAATAAATGACTCCAAACCTGAGTCAATAAAGATTGCCATAGTCTTTCCTTAAAGACCATATTATGCTTCCATCGGTTCTTCCACCAACGCTTAAAGCGGAAAGCAACCTCTACCATTAAATTATCATGAGATTCTGTTTCTACTTCCGGAGAAAGAATATCATTCATACTCCTTTCAACAACAGCCTGCTCTACTGGTATGTCAGGAAAGAGAGATTTATCAAATCCTAGATAGTCTACACAGATAGCATTTAACACTGCCAAATAATTCATCATTCCTACCTGCTCCATTTTTTTAAGCAACCAATCCCAATCTACAGGATTAGCTTTCACGAAGAAAGCCCAATCCAGAACGATGCGCAGATTGATATCTACAGATGCGAAATGCTCCGCACTATGTCTAAGCAGATAAAGAGAATTGAAACGGACAGAAGGAAAGACCACATTGGAGATATCCGAATCCATGGTATCAGTCAGCTCTTGAAGTAATATATGTTCAATCGCAGCCGTGGAACGATGGGCATGAACATTCAAGAAGCTATAATGATTCTCAACCATAGAATTCTCGAAAGTAAACACAGAATGCTTATGATGAGAATTATCTATTCTGATTCCAAAATATTTCTGGATTATATTGTCAGCATACGCCTGTTTTCCAAAAAGATAGATATCAATATCGCCAACTGGTCGGTGATGAGATTGCGGCCAATAGAGCGACAATCCGTATCCTTTCAGCAAAAGCATCTTGATATCATATTTCTGATAAAAAGATGCCAGAAGAGCTATTGAAGATTTATTGTTCTCATAAAGCCTTTCCATAGCAACCACTCTTCCCAACCATGACATCAAGATAGCTTTGGATGGTCGAAGATTCTCTGGAACATTCTCCAATGCGTCTAAGACAAGCCCCCCAACTCCTTGTTTGAAGGACTTATTCATTACTTCTTTCCAGTCTATCGCATCGGGAAACTTTATTGTTTTTCCCGATACTAGCAGCTGTATCAAATTTAAGAGTGCAAAATCATTATTTTCCACTACAAACCTCTTTTATAACATCCACATATTTCTGAGTTCCAACTTCACGAGTCAAGTTGTCCATCACAAACTGACGTCCGTTTGTTCCGTATTTCTTGCAGAGTTCACGATTCTCATAAAGTTTGATGATAGATTTCTTGAATGCCTCCTTATCACCAGCCTTGGTAAAGATACCACACTCGTTGCCAGCCAGGATATCCTTCAACTCATTCTCATCAAAGTTGGCAAGCACGGGACGGGAAGCCGACATGATACTCCATGTCTTTGAAGGAACAGAATTAGCCCCAACACCAGGTTTAGAGATAACAAGACCAGCATCACCCAAGGAGAACACATAACTTATATCCTCGTATGGTTGGAATGGAATCATCGTTACATTGGTGAGATTATCACGCTTCACGATTTCTTCCACCTGTGCCTTATATGCACCCTCACCCACAAGCACCAATCCTATATCAGGGTGCGTTGTCTTCAATTCTTTCATCACTTCAAGCAGCATGTCCATGTTCTGTGTAAGACCAATATTACCGCTATACTCGATATAGAACTTAGAGCGATCAAGCTGATACTTATCAAAAAGTTTGTTCTTGTCACGAGGAATATCAACTACGGCATTCTGATCTACCCAATTATAGACAACTACAATCTTATCCTCAGGCACACCCTTAGCCATGATATTCTTCTTGAAATCCTCAGAGATAACAATGATTTTATCAGCATATTTATAGGTGATTTTCTCTACTACACGCCCTATTTTCCAAATGAAGCTACCTTTCTTTGCTAACCCAGTACCAACTAAAGAATCGGGAAATATATCTTGTGCATTATAAACTGTAGGCTTGTTTCTAAACCACTTTATCAAAGGCATTTTCAAACCTTGAATCGGTGGAGTACTATCTATAAATGCGACATCATATTCCTTCGACATGCAAAAATGCAATAGTAAAAATTCTCCCCAAAAATAACGCAAAGCTCTAAACACAGGGTTCTTTCCCTCTCCATAGAGATGAAATCTATGGATACGCAAAAGCCCGTTTTCCAATCGTTCCTCCCTTTCCCATTGTGCCCCAGCTGGTACACTTCTGGTAGGAGTTGGTGTATATAAATCTACTTCTAATCCATTTTCAGCACACGCATGTACAATATTGTCTGTAATATATAGACTGGCAGCCGTCTCTGGCAAATAATATGAACAAGGAAATATTACTTTCATTTTATACAGTTTTAAATTCAACCTTATCAGTTATTTCTTCTGCAAATTTGATAGCTTTCTCTGGAGTATCTTCTGTCACAATCACGTGTCCGGAACGACTAAGGCTTGAAGTTACTTCAGGAATCATATCACCTTCCTTATGATAGATTTCCCAAAGATATACACGAGAATCGTTGAGAATCTCTGTATTTGTTATACTTACCAGTTTTCCTGGTTTTGGGCAGAAATATCGAATACAGACCCCTTTCGGTTCTTCCTTTACACTCAGATCAGGCTTTACGCCAAGAGCAACGTTGATAGCAGCTGCCACCATATCAATACCAGTACTGAGATGCGTCAGCTCAGTTGAAATAAAATCACCCCCAAGCCGGGCTCCTATTTCCATTAAGTAAGCTTTACCACCCATTAATTTTGCTTCTGCATGGCAAGCACAATTATTCACCCCCAAAGCTTTTACGCCAGCAACAGCTGCCGCTTTCAGTGTTTCAACTTCTTTTTTAGAATAACAAGAAGGCTGATTATGACCTAATTCTACAAAATGAGGAGCACCAGTTGTTTTTTTATCTGTAACAGTAAGTACATTCACTTCACCATTCCAGACAATAATCTCTACAGAAAACTCTGGACCTTCAATAAACTGCTCTATCAAAACAGACTTATCACGACTTTCGTTAAGAGCAACATTGTATGCCTTAACAAAATCATCCTTATCCATATTACGAGTAACCTTAGCAATACCTCTAGAGCCAGAATTACGAGAAGGTTTCAGTATACCATCAGAGGCGAAATCATTCAGTAAATGATACCATGCATCCTCTACATTTTCTGTCAAGATACTCACAGGCGATGGCGCATTTCCTTTATCAAATGCTTCTCGCATCAGATGCTTATTAGTAGCCCTGATTGCTTGCTCGCGCGTGATACCCGATAGTCCTAACTCATCATTAAGCCTACCCATTACATTCATACTAACCTCAGAGCAAGGATGTATCACACCATCTATCTGTTCTTCACGAGCCACTTTCAGTACCTCCTCTTCAGAAGTAATATTTACTACAACAGCTTTATCGGCATATTTTAATCCAACAGCATTAGGATCACCATCTGCCGCTATCACATATATCCCCATCTCTTTGGCCTTCTTTATTACAGGCACCTGAAGAATACCCGCAGCCAATACCAATAATTTCTTTTGCATTATTAAAAAATTATAATGTTCTATTCACAATTTCGCAAATAATCCTTGCCATATCCTCTATATCATCCCACGAATATCGTTGGTCGACAGGTACACTTAGCATTCGTGCATTCATCATCTTCGATACTTTACACACTTGCTGAGCTTCTTTACATATAGGCCACAACAACTGCGTATAAACCCCTCGCTTTGCCAAAGCACTTTGTACCTCGTCTCGTTTGTCCACTAAAATAGGCAACGAGAATGGAGCCCCATTCATACATCGTTCCAAACCAGGAACCATATCAACATTTCCATCCAACAACGTCCAAAGATGTCTCATGTTTTCACGCCGTGCATATGCAATTTCTTCGCCATTTACTAAAGCTAATTGCCTACGAGCACGTTCCGAAATAGGACGAACAGCAGTAAACTCGTCAATAATGCTCTCACAATTACGTAACATTGAAAGAAACTCGCTCTTTTCATTTTGATTTTTACTATATATATAAAGAGCTTTTTTTGTCTGTGCTGCAAATCGATTATCAGCAAAGTCCTTTTGTTCTTCCTGTATGTATTGAATAGGCAAAGATTCTTTGCTCAAAATGATAGAACCATCACTTACTCCAATACTTTTACGAATACTACTTACATAAATATCTACATCTTGATTAAAGATGTTTCTAAACGAGAAAGTACAATGACTAAAATCCTCAATAATCTTAATGTTGCCTTTATTGTTATATTCATACTCACGAACCGCACAAATAGCATTCTCTGTAGAAGCGCTTCCGTAGAAGTTCATCGTTAACACTGCTTGGGGTTTTTCTTGCTCTAATAAGACTTTTAAATAATCCGTATCTACCGTAAGGTCTTCTCTCAAACGATAATACACAACCTTCCAACCTACTTTCTCGAACGGAGCACTCATAGACCAACAACAGTAAGCAGGAAAAAGTATTGTCTTTTCTTTTTGAGTTGAAGAAACAATAGCCGCTAATAATAATGCTTCCCTGCCAGATCTCAGAAAAAGAAAATTCCTTTTAAATTCGCTAAATTTATCAAAATAGCCATCAGGCAAAATGATAGCAGGGTGTTCACTTCCATATTCTCGCATAATTCTATTCTCTTGTTATATTCACATTTTCACGGAACAATACAGTCTTGATTGTTTTGAAAATAATCTTCACATCCAATATAAAACTAATGTTCTTAGCGTAATACACATCATTATCTATCTTTTCTTGGGCATCTGCACTGTTGCGAAAGTACGCTTGATTATACCCAGTAATACCTGGTCGTACATTAAGAAAAACCTTCTCTTCTTCCTTGTACTTATCAAGCCAATCTAACGGGTCAGGACGAGGACCAATTAAACTCATATCACCCTTAAGGACATTTAATATTTGCGGAATTTCGTCCAAGCTTGTTTTACGGATAAATTTTCCAAGTTTCGTCACACGAGGATCATCATCACCATTATAAGTAGAACCGTCTTTTAAACGAATATCTGGTGCATTCACCTTCATTGACCGAAACTTATGCATAGGAAATGGCTTTCCATATCTCCCCAATCGCATGCCCGAATAGAACATTGGACCTCTATCCATAAAAAAATAGAATGGAGCTAGTACAACGTAAACCACACAGAAAAAAGGAAGCACGCACAACGCAATAAAAAAGTCTAAAATTCTTTTAAAGAAATTTACATACATAGCATTATTTATATAAATTATTATTCATTTTTTTATTTTACACAAGTGCCTTTTCCAAAATTAAACAAGCTCTTTAAAGATCTTGTTTGCAAAAAGCATGAGTAAGTAGCACTTTATTCTTACTCACAATTATATCACAAATTTCATATTTTTTATTCTAATATTACAAAATCTGGTTTATCTGCTAACCCTAAAACCCATTCGTAAAGTCTGTAAGTTTTCTTTGCTACACTTTCTGCAGAATAACGTGTAATAATACATTTTCGACTTTTCTTACCAAGTTCATGTCGTTCTTCATCAGAAAGTGACATACTATCAACAAGAGTTTTTTGCAGATTCTCTATACTCAAATCAATCCACCAACCACATTCATCCTCATTCAAACAACTCCAAGGAGCATTGGTTGTTGTTATAACAGGACATTCGCACATCATCGCTTCGGCTACAACATTACCAAAATTTTCATTTAGTGTGGGTAAAACAAACAAATTAGAATTTTGATACTTTTGCAGTTTTGCTTCCCCTGTAATAGGACCGATAAACTTTACTGTATCTTGAATTGACAGCTTTTTAACTTTCTCCTTTAAAGAGTAAATATAATCTTTAGGGTCACTATTACCAGCAATATGCAACTCCCATTCAGAAAGCAAATAACTTGGCAATTTACTCCATGCTTCTAAAAGGAATTCCAATCCTTTAATAGGATTTATACGAGATAAGAATAATAGAACCTTTTTATCTCCATGCTTATGTACGACTTCTTTAGGAAAAGCATTTAATTCTATTCCATTAGGAATAATTGCTATAGGTGTTTTTACACCTAATTTTCTTACGCCTTCTAATTCTTGCTGTGAAGTTGTAATAATACAAGCTGCATTTTCTACATCATTTTGAGAATACATTTTCCACGCAAGCATTTTCTTAATTTTCTTCAACCTATTATAATTCATTCTCGCAGTCTCCATATCACCACGTGGATTTATTACATAGGGGATATTATGTTTTCTAGCAAAAGAAGCGGCATAATGCTCTTCAGGCATCCAAACTCCATGAATATGTATAATATCAGGATAATCTTCACATTTCTTTAAATACTTAAATAAAGGAACTGCAAACGAATGCTCCAAAGAAGACTTAGGATCTGGGAGATTAATCATTTCAACTCCTTCATCAATGAGTTTTCCTTCCCAAGGTTTACTAGATTCAGATACTACAAAACTCATTTGACAACCAAGTCTTTGCGTACCTATACACTGTATGGGAATACTATACGTTGGACCTCCATATTTAGGGTCAAGCGTTCCATATAATAAAAAATGACGTATTTTCATATGTTACTTAATCCAATTAATTTGTTTTTTAATTACTTTATTTATCCCTGCTATCATTAAATTTGGTTCATCAAACTTCTTAGAAGTTATAGCACCTGCACCAATTATAGAATCATCCATAACTGATGTTCCCTTCAAAATCATTGAATTCATACAAATCCAAACGTGATTACCTATAATTATTGATGATTCATGCTTACAATTATTTGAGTGTAATAAATCCAACAATTCATGTCCATCTCCATCAAGAATAGAAATATTCCATGAAAGCAGACAATTATCTCCAAAAACAACTTTGTTACCGGCATTGATTATACAATTTGTATTAGAAGAAAAATTATTTCCAAAATACATAGTAGCTCTACTACCACATATTAATTTAGAACCACGCGCAAATGAGGTCTTCCCTGTAAAATACAAATCACCAGAAATACTTAAATAATTTGCCCCCCATACCAAAGCTACCAGTAAACCCGTACTTTATACTTAAAGGTCGTGGCGAGCCAGCAATAATTATATGTCCTGATAATGAATCTAATTCTGTATTGTAATGGACAAGCATCGGGAATTTGATAGCCTGTTTAATCGAAAGCAATTTAAAATTTACATAAATTGATTTCGGAACACTAAACAACACTGCTAATAATAAACCAAGTCTCATATTTCAAATTCAAAAAGTATTTTTGATTTCTAGACCATTAAGAAAACAATTTTCTTCAGAGTAGTTTTGCTTGTATAAATTATCACCTAATTTCATGCCTTTATAATAAGACATGTTCTTAGTTTTTATACCCAAAACATACATTTTTAACTCAAAGAGATAATATATAAAAGACCAGAGATGAGTTTTACCTCTACAATTTTCATGATATTCCAATGAACGATTTCTTCCCATTAAAATTTCTCTCCAAGAATCCACATTTCCAGTTTTATCATGATGATGAAGAATATAATTAGAATTACTTTGATACCAAAGGATGTCAAATCCTGCCCATAAAGTCTTTTTTGCGAAAGTAGATTCTTCGCAATACATAAAATAATGCTCAGGGAAGCCTCCTACATCGATAAATCTTTGGCAATCAACTAGTAAAGCAGAACCATGAGCTTCGCTTACCTTTTCTATATTTCCAGACAAGCGTTCAACTCGGGGAAGTATGTTAACACTTCTCAATAGCTTATTATAATTATAATCATTGCTATGCTTTAGCAAGCCTTTCTTAGTCACATCAAAAATAGTAGGAGAAACAATAGCACAACTATCAAACTTCAGAATTACATTTATCAAATTTGATAAACAGTCATTTCCTATAAGTTCCGTATCACTATTTAGAAGAAAAGCATACTTTATACCATTTTTTAAACAATGCATAACCCCAAAATTATTTCCTCCTGCAAATCCCAGATTCTTACCAGTTTGAAGATAAGACAATTTATTGCCATATTTCTGTTTTAGTTGCTTGAAACTTTCATCTGTTGATGCATTATCTATCAACAATATCTGAAATCCTATATTCTGCTGCCTTAAACAACTATCAATACAAACACACGATTTCTCGTAAGTGTTATAATTTAAAATATTAATTGATACTATATAATTCATAACTAAATACGTTTTGTTTCTTCTTTTCTAAAGAATATATACCACCAAATATATGTTCCATATATCTGAGTTTGAAAAAATGGCCCCAATTGAATTGTTGAAAACGTAGACAAACAGAACAATGCTACTAAAGTTGCATATCTTGGATCAAGGGTTAATTGAAATTTTCTTTTAGCTAAACCATTTATGTAGCCACACCAAAAACAAACAAAGATTGTTCCAACCCACGAAAAATCAGAAATTAATGAACCTAAAACTGTATTCCATCCACCTGAAAATGATTCCCCATTAATTGCAAATAAGCGCTTATATTGAGAGAATACTAAATTATAGTCTACCCCCAAAAAATCAGGTAATCTTCGTGATATTATGTTAAGTTCGTAACATCCACAAAGAAAAGGACCATTATACTCTCTAAGCGTCAAATCAAGGAAAGGAATTTGGTGTGAAAAATATGATGCAATATTATAATATAAGAACATAAAAGGCCCCCAACTTGATGCTTCATCGATAGCAGATATGGAAATATTACGCTCAGAAAGCAGAACGTTTATTTCGTTATCAGTAAATCTAGATGAAGAAATGTCAACCAATAAAAAGCCCAAGAATAAGACACAGCAAATTGATAGGAATACTATAAAAATCTTTTTAAAGATATATACATCATGCTTTTGTGAACCTAATTTATTTAATTTTACATTATAACCATATAAACACAGAATACCTATAATCGCAAAAAGTATAGACTCTCGACCAGCATTAATCATACAAGGGATAGTATATCCAAATATTAATAATACACCCGATATGGAAAACATTCCTTTGTTTTTAATTTTTAGCGCATTTAAATACAACCCCAGTACTAGCAAAATTGGCATAAATAAAGAGCTAAAACTACCTAATAAAGAAATATTTGAATTTCCTTTTCCAGAAGCGATACCATTTAATCGAATATAATCAAAAGAAAAGAGAAACATTCCTAGGAGTCCTAGAAGGGCATAACTTTTTAAAGGAATTCTTGATAATGATTTATTAAATATGTTAATCTTTACCTTTTTGCTTTTAATCATTCCAAAATAAAAAAATAAGCCACAAGTGAAAAGGAACAACCAAACATATGGACTATGCCCATACTTGTAAATAATTCCAGATGTAAAAAAAACGCCAATTATCAATACCCAGAAGGTAAAAAGCCAAAAATTTACATTGCAGAATGCTACATAACCAGTTTTCTTTGCAACTATTGCAAAGCATATAAAGTAAATTAACAAAAACAAACTCATAACATTTTTTTAGGCATGATACTTCGGGTTATATCCAAATTTATTATTTTTAAGATCTTTGAGTGCATCTTTATATAAATTATAAGCATAAGAATATGATAATTTTTTACTAAAAAAGGAATATATCAAATTCTTATATTGGGCTAATCTTATATTAAGACTAAACAATATAAATTGAATATGCGTTCCATAAAGTCTAATAACATCACCACTATTACGAGTACCATAATAACCTCTCCAATTAACACAAGAAGTACCTATGCTTTTCTTTGTTTTGTGATTAATAAATGTACTATTCACATTAATAATTGTACTTTCTTTTCTTATACGAAGAGAATACTCGGAATCATCATACCAAATAAAATACTCAGCTTTCGGATAACCAATCTTCTCTATTAATGACTTATGAAATAAAAGCCCACAGAATGAAGATAAATCATACTCAAACATAGTATTTTGATACTTTTGTATATCAACAGGCATAATTTGAAATGTAAGTCCTCTTTTTAGAACCTTTCTATGGGTTACATCAATAACTCCATCAGTTTTAACACTTCCCGAAAAAGCCTTACTATCTGAATAAATCTCAGTGGCATTTCTAATTGCCTCCAAATAATTTGATTCTAGCATAGCATCATCGTCAATCAATAGAATCCAATCGGTATCAAGCTTTTTATATACGTATTCTATACCGTCTTTAAAGCCTTTAGCTCCTCCTCCATTTTCTGATTCAAAAATGATATGATACTTGTGAATATATTCTTTTAAGAATTCTGAAGTTCCATCAGTGCATTTGTTATCTACTACAACAACATTATCAAACTTAACAGTTTGATTTTCTACACATTGCAAGCACTCTTTCAACAACTCTAATCGGTTGTATGTAACTATAACAACTGTTGCTTTCATATTAACGTAAATTTAACTCCATTTTTAATGCCATTTCTTTCAATTTTAAACAACGCTTTTGAATTTTGTCACGAAGGCTCTTGCCTGCTGCAATAGATTCATAAGTCTTTTCGACCATTTCCTTTATTTCTGAATCAGAAGGAAGCACATAATATTCATGAACAAATTCATATTCCAAAAGTTCTTGCAAACTCTTTGTCTTATGCGAATTAGAAGACATAAAAATACAAGGAGTTCCACCTTGAGAGGCAAGTATTGCCGGATGATATCTACCAGATACATAAGCATCGGCGTGGGCTAAAATTTTAGCAGCAGCCAATATTGGAGTATCAATAGAAATCAAACCTGTATTGGTTTTTCGAGAAACTTCTCTTAGGAAACTATCACCCTCGCACACTTCCACTAAGAAGACAGACTGTTCCAATCTATTTTTTAAACTATTTACAAGATGAGAATAAATATCTATAGCTTTATTAATATCATTTGTGGCCTTTCCTATAGAAGAAGAACCTGAAACACATATATATGGTTTAGTAAAATCAAAATCTTTAAATGATTTGTTGTCAGCTCCAGACATACCCATTACATAACGTCCATTAGAAATGGTAAAATCATCATTTATATAATCATACCAGGTAAAAAGTGCATCAGGATAAAACTTAATATTTGCATTTGGAAAGTTCTCATGTGCAAACTTCTCTGAATATGCTTCTCTAACACCAACAATATTTGCATTTTCAAATATTGGCTTAACAAGCGATACTACTTCCTGATTTCTTTCGGTAAACGGATCATCAGAAAGCATTCCATTCATGTAAAAGACCTTTTTCCCTAATTTCATAGCCCAATGCATCAGCATTGCTTCATTGATACTTTCACGCCATGCAGGTACTCTAAAAATAAATGATCCTTCTCCATTTACAACCAAAGCATCAAAATCATACTGTCTAAGATCAAATTCTTTAAGATGTTGATTAGCAGGAAGACACTTAATAAAATTATCAATACAAGCATCCAAATCATATTCCAGATAATCAAAATTGCTAAAAATATACTGACGTCCTTTTCTTATCATTCTAAATAGCATATAAAAGGCTGGCTTAAAATATCTCCACGAAGAAAGCTTACCAACCCATTTATATAACCAAGAAGGAAGATACTTATAATAAAACAATTCACCAGTATCATTATTAGTAAAACGACCTGTAACTGTACCTACAATTTTATTGTTTTTCTCAATGATTTGTGCTAAAGCTGTACTTGTTGCTCGACAACCAAAATTACCTCTATTTCGGTTATCTCCTACATAAACTATATTCATAATTTTAAAATTTTATTGTTAAAACTGATTCTATAACAGGGGCCATATCAAAATATTTATATTGCCCTAATCTTCCACCAAATATAACTCCTTCTTCCTTTTCTGCCAACATACGATATGCTTCAGCTAAAGTATTATTACATTTATCGTTTACTGGATAATATGGTTCCATACCATCCTTCCACTCTGTAGAAAACTCTTTAGAGATAACAGTCTTTGGACAATTATAAATCTCTTGACCAAACATCTCAAAATGTTTGTGTTCAATGATACGGGTAAAAGGAATTTCACACTCAGTATAATTCACGACAGCATTACCTTGATAATTAGGCTTATCAATTATTTCTGTCTCAAAACGTACTGTACGATAGTTCAGCTTACCAAACTTGTAATTAAAAAATTCATCTATTTTACCTGTAAACACTATCTTGTCTGCTATATTTTCCCAATAAGAACGATTTTCAAAGAAATCAACATTCGTCTTAGTCTCAACACCTTCAAGTAAACCATCTATCAATTTATTATATCCTCCAATAGGGATACCTTGATATTTATCATTGAAGTAATTGTTGTCAAAAACAAAACGAACAGGAAGGCGTTTGATAATGAAAGCAGGAAGATCCTCACACCTTCTGCCCCACTGCTTCTCAGTATATCCCTTGATAAGTTGCTCATAGATATCTTTTCCTATTAAAATCTGAGCTTGCTCCTCAAGATTACGAGGTTCTATAACGCCATCTGCCTGCATTCGCGCAAGCGCCTCCGCCTTTTGCTCATCAATCTTAGTCTGAGCTTCTTCAGGAGTGACAACACCCCACATCTGATAAAATGTATTCATATTAAAAGGCAGATTATAGAGTTTGCCTTTGTAATTAGCTACAGGTGAATTGGTATAACGATTAAACTCAACGATTGAGTTCACAAAATCCCATACCTTCTTATTAGATGTATGGAAAATATGTGCGCCATACTTATGCACATTAATACCTTCAATTTTATCACAATAAATATTGCCTCCAAGATGAGAACGCTTCTCTATTACAAGAACTTTCTTCCCCGCTTTTTTTGCCCTATAAGCAAAAGTTGCTCCAAATAGACCAGAACCAACAATTAGATAATCTATTTTTTCCATTTTATTATTTTTTTTATTTTTGGAACAAAAAACTTTTTTTCATCAACGTTTAAACTAAATTTAACAAATAAGGGTATATATATTATTGAAAATAAAATACCTGACAGAAGAAAATCACACCAAGTATTTATATTATAATATATAGTAGTAATAAATGTCAAACAGCCAATTATAATTGGTATTATTGACATTTTTAAGATTTCCTTCCAAAATCGAAGAATATTAATTTGCTGCTTTAACGAATAATAAATATTCATCACAATAATCTGACCAACTATAAGAGCTCCAGACACAGCAATTGCACAACCTATACCTCCCCATTTTTTAGAAAGAAATATCTGAAAAAATAAACTTATAAAAGCAATAATAATATAAAGTATTGATCGAAATTCCATTTGGTTTCTTGCTTGAAGTATAGTAATACCTAAATTCTGTATTAATGGTATCGTTAATGGGACAAAAAACAAAATAGAAATCAGATACGCATCATAATATTCTGAACCAGCCCACAAAACGATAAACTGTCGTCCAAAACACAAAAAAGCAGTCAATATATATGCTAAAATAGCAAATTGCACCCGTCCTGTCTTTATAAATAAATTAGAAATTTCAACTTCATTATTATTAGTTACTACCATGCTTGTAACCTTTGGAAGAAATAAAGATGAAATTGCATTGGAAAATTGCATATACATGTTTAACAATTGAATTGCTACAGCATAAATAGCAACAGCTGTTGTACCTACAACAGCTCCTAAAACAAATTGACCAGTTCCCCAATAGATTCTATCCATTAATATAAAAAGAAAAATCCAAAAAGAATACACAGAAACTTCCTTTAAAAAAGACCAATTAAACTTCCCAAAAATCATCTTTATCGAAAGTTTGTATTTGCAATATACATAATTCAAGATAAGCGTTAGTACATTAAAAATAGTCTGTAAAACAACCATAGCTAAAGCTTTATAACCCATACTTAACAAGACTATCATAACACATGTATTCAATATGATCCTTAAGATATTTATAAATCTTGGAAAAATAAAATGCTCATAAGCATTAATTATTGCTCCATAAATACTCATAGGGAAAGTAAATGCAACATTAAAAACCATCAAAAGTATCATAATTTTAGCTTTGGATAGTTCGTCTATAGACATCGAGTTTTGAAATAAAACATCAACATTGAAATACAGTCCCAATCCGATCAGAAATGAAATTACTCCAATTACTGAATAAAGAACAAAAAACATTCCAAACATTTCATATTGTTCTTTTACTTTATTTTCGGCTCGGTATTTAGCAGTGTATCTTATAATTGCATTTCCGAATCCTAAATCCAAAATTGTCAAATAAGAAATTACGGAAGCAACTAGAGAATATAAGCCATATTCACTTTGCCCCATCATACGTAGCATATAAGGAGTATATAACAAGCCTACCACTGTATTCAATACGATAATCGCATAGTTAAGTATTGCCCCAATTTTTAATTGTGAACCAGAATTAAGTTTTGCCAACATTTCGATATTAACTTTATATTAAATTATTCAACAGCGACAAAAAAAGAAGTTTTGTCCAGGCTGCACAATTCACGATGGTTATAACATCATTCTCCTTATCTATCTTACGGATGGTATCCATCTCGAAAATATCAAAATAAGTTGTATCCAAACCATCGGCCTGATTAACATCAGTAAAGATATAATAATCTGTTGCATTTTGGCTAACGACATGCATTTCATTTCTAAGCTGACCATTAGCACCTGTTACTAAAATATTCATTATCTAATATTCTAAATTCTTCTTTAAAGATACATCTGCCTCATCAAGAATTGAAAGCAGATACTTGCCATAGTCATTCTTCAACATAGGCTGTGCATTCTCTTTCAATTGCTCTGCAGAAATCCATCCCTGACGATAGGCGATACCTTCCAGGCATGCTACCTTCAAGCCTTGGCGCTTCTCCAAGACTTCAATAAAAGTAGATGCCTCAGAAAGGGAATCATGGGTTCCGGTATCAAGCCAGGCGAATCCTCTCGCCATGGTCTGTAACTTCAGCTCCTTATCCTTCAGGAACTCCTGGTTAACTGTAGTGATTTCCAACTCACCACGAGCAGAAGGCTTAATATGCTTGGCTACTTCTACTACCTTGTTAGGATAGAAGTATAAGCCCACTACAGCATAATTGCTCTTTGGATGCTCAGGCTTCTCTTCGATACTCAGGCAATTGCCTTGCTCATCAAACTCTGCGACTCCATATCGCTCAGGATCGCTGACACGATAACCGAAGACAGTTGCCTTATTGTTCTGCTCAGCATCTACTACTGCCTGATGAAGCATTTGGTTCAATCCTGCACCATAGAAGATATTGTCGCCCAATACAAGGCAAGCGGAATCATTACCAATGAATTTCTCACCGATAATGAAGGCTTGGGCTAAGCCATCTGGTGATGGCTGCTCGGCATACTCGAACTTGACTCCGAACTGGCTTCCATCGCCTAAGAGGCGCTTGAAGCCTGGCAAGTCGTAAGGTGTTGAAATAATGAGTATCTCACGAATACCTGCCAACATCAAAACCGAAATAGGATAATATATCATCGGTTTATCAAAGATAGGAATCAGCTGCTTGCTGATACCTTTCGTGATGGGGTATAAGCGTGTTCCGCTTCCACCTGCCAATACTATTCCCTTCATTATCTTAATGTTAAATGATTAGTATCTTGTTTACTTGTATAAATCTACATCGATATCGAATGGACTATCAAAGTCTTTCAGCATAGCATGTTTTGTATCTTTCTCAGAGAGATTGGCATGCTCTGTAGGAATCTTCCAATCAATACCGAGGGTATCATCGAGGATAGAAATACCTCCATCTGCCTCTGGATGATAGAAGTTATCACACTTGTATTGGAAGACTGCTGTTTCTGAGAGAACGGCGAAACCATGAGCAAAACCCTTTGGAATGAAGAACTGGACATGATTGTCTTCTGTCAGTTCTACAGCCACATGCTTGCCATAGGTTGGTGATCCTTTACGGATATCTACAGCTACATCAAGGACTCTACCCTTTACGCAGCGTACCAATTTGCTTTGGGTATATGGTGGGCGCTGGAAGTGCAGGCCTCGCATCACGCCATAGCTGCTCATTGACTCGTTGTCTTGGCAAAAGTGAACACTGTGTCCCAAGATTGGGGCAACCTTCTCTTCAAACTCTCGCTCGCTGAAGCTCTCGAAGAAGTAGCCACGAGCGTCGCGGAAGAGGCGTGGTTCTACAATGAGTACGCCTTCTATTTCTGTTTTTATTATTTCCATACTATTCTTTAGAAAATCACTAAACACAACATATCCATTATTTGCCTATCAAACCATTCTGAGAATCATACTTCATACCATCTATTCTATCATCCTCATTCAAGGAATGGGCTAGTGATATCGCATCTTCTTCTGAAAGACAATCCACAACATGTTCATATTGTCTTGTTATTTCATTAAAACGAGCAACTTCATACTTACCATTTTCTTTTGGTTGCGCTACATATTTCTGTGCCATAATTCTTTTGCTTTTATATTAATTGGAATTTAAGAGTTTCTATATTAGTCTCTTCTGAATATATCTCTTGTATAAACCTTATCCTTCACATCATCCAAACAAGTATCATAGCGGTTGGCGATAATCGCATGGCTCTGCGTCTTGAATGCATCCATATCATTTACCACCTTACTACCAAAGAAGGTTGTACCATCTTCTAGGGTTGGCTCATAGATAATGACCTCGGCGCCCTTTGCCTTAATACGCTTCATGATGCCCTGAATGGCAGACTGGCGGAAGTTATCGCTGTTTGACTTCATGGTCAGGCGATAGACACCAATCACACAGTTGTGCTCCTTGCTGGCATCATAGCTGTTGGCATCAGCATAGCTGTAATAGCCTGCCTTCTGGAGTACGGCATCAGCAATATAGTCCTTACGGGTACGATTGCTCTCTACGATAGCCTCTATCAGGTTCTCTGGAACATCGGCATAGTTTGCCAGGAGCTGCTTGGTATCCTTTGGCAAGCAATAACCACCATAGCCGAAGCTTGGATTATTGTAATGGGTGCCGATTCGTGGGTCAAGACCTACACCATCGATGATTGCCTTGGTATCGAGTCCCTTTACCTCTGCGTATGTATCCAACTCATTGAAGTAGCTTACTCGGAGTGCCAGATAGGTATTGGCGAAGAGCTTGACAGCCTCAGCTTCCTTCATACCCATGAAGAGGGTATCGATGTTCTCCTTGATGGCGCCTTCCTGGAGCAAAGCGGCGAAGGTCTTAGCTGCTTCCTTCAACATCTCGACATTGGTTACAGACTCGATTGCCTCGTTCTCCTCTGCGAACTCAGGGCGCTCGATAATCTTTGGATAGCCTACGATAATACGGCTTGGGTAAAGGTTATCATAGAGTGCCTTGCTCTCACGAAGGAACTCTGGAGAGAAGAGAAGGTTGAACTTCTTCACGCCCTTCTTGGCATACTTCAAGTAGAGGTTGCGGGTGTAACCTACTGGGATAGTGCTCTTGATGACCATCACTGCATCTGGGTTTACCTCCAGAACCAGGTCGATGACTTCTTCCACATGGGTTGTATCGAAGTAGTTCTTCACTGGGTCGTAGTTGGTTGGTGCTGCAATCACTACGAAGTCTGCATCCTTATAGGCAGACTTGCCGTCAAGGGTTGCCACGAGGTTCAATGGCTTTTCAGCCAAATACTTTTCGATGTAATCGTCCTGGATTGGAGAAATCTTATTGTTGAGTTTCTCCACCTTCTCTGGGATTACATCTACTGCTGTTACATGATGGTGCTGAGATAACAGGGTTGCTATACTCAGACCTACGTAGCCGGTACCGGCTACAGCTATTTTTATATCTTTAAAATCATTCATCATGATATTGTGTTTTTATATTTTTTAGTTCTTAAAATTCAAGAAGATTTTTCGAAGCTTGCCTTGTAGCCACCTTCCATCGGGCAGGGATCGTTGGGCTAGAACTTGTGAAACTCCTCTTCCATGTTGTCCAGATAGTCCATTATCTGCATCACCTGGTCTCGGTCAGCCACCTTGAGGGTGCGTACCACATTAATACTGCCGCCGAGGAGGTGAACAGTGGGGTGAACACTTGCCCCAAGCATTCACCTTTTCGGCTCCGGGGTGAACCCTAGTAAAAAGAACTTTGTATATACAGCGCATGCTAGAAATATAAGAGTCTATATTATAATGGGTTATATAGTGTTTTTAACACATTATTAACGCTAAAGGTTGGCATCAGGCTTCACCCTTCACCGACTTCATCGCCAAGTGTTCACCCTCACTCTTACTTAGAGAACGACTATTCCCTGCAGGATACCGCCCCCGACCTGCACTTCTAGGGGTGGGTAGGGTAAGTAAGGCGTAAACAAGATAGTTACGATGGCTAAGTATTATGGTTACGACCGCTAAGTATCATGGTTACGATAGCTAAGTATCATACTTATGGAGCATAACCCTATCAGTGATAATCGGTGAGTATCGTTGAGCAACGGTGAGGAACGGTGAGTTGGGAATGAGAAATGTTGTATCTTTGCATTGTGATTCAGAAAGAGTCTCCCACACGGATTCCACGGATCTCACGGATTCTCTTCGTTGCAAGCAACGGGGATTCTCATTTGGTCTCTCAATGGAAGGACTCCGAAGGAGTCAAAATCCTGAGAACTGCGTGACTATTTCTTCTTTCTGTTCTTCGCTACCTTCTGGGTGATGATTCTACCAGGATGTTCTGTGTCCCATACCGCTGCACCTCCATGCTTGAAATAATCCCAGAGGATGATGAGGAGGGCTATGACGGAGAGAACACCAAAAAGTATTAATATGAGTAATAACATTTTGTTTTAATGTTTAATGTTTAATGTTAAATGTTGAATGTTTAATTATTGTCAAGCTCGGCGTACTTTGAGTGCTGGCTCTTGTACTCTGGTACGATCTCCTTCATCTTCTTCACGATTGCCATATCATCGTAGGTGAAGGAGAGCTGATAGAGGTCTTCCTCGTTCTTGCGTGCCAACTCGTATGGATACTCACGAACCTTGGCTACCATAATCTTTGGATGATGGGTTGGAATCGTAGCTTCCTTATCGTTCAGAACTTCCTCGAAGAGTTTCTCTCCATCTCGGAGTCCAACGTACTTGATATCGATGCCATCTACTCCCGAAAGGGCTATCATACGCTTTGCCAAATCGGCGATGCGGACTGGCTTGCCCATATCGAAAACGAAGATCTCGCCTCCCTTACCCATGGTTCCTGCCTCCAATACCAACTTGCAGGCTTCAGGAATGAGCATGAAGAAACGGATGATGTCAGGATGGGTGACTGTGATAGGACCGCCCATCGCTATCTGCTTCTTGAAGATTGGGATAACGGAACCGTTACTTCCCAAGACATTGCCGAATCGTGTGGTAACAAACTGGGTGACGCCCTTTACCTCGCCATCCACAATCGCCTTGTTCAATGCCTGGCAATAAATCTCGCAGATTCGCTTGCTGCAGCCCATTACGTTGGTTGGATTCACAGCCTTATCGGTAGAGATCATCACAAACTTCCTGGTGCCGTACTTCACAGCCATATCGGCTATTACGCGCGTACCATATATATTATTCTGCACTGCCTCTGATGGGTTGTCCTCCATCATCGGTACATGCTTATAGGCTGCGGCATGGAAGACATAGTCGGGATGATGCTCGGAGAAGATGCGCTCCATACGGGTGGCATTGGTGATGCTGGTTACGATGGTTTCGCAAGGGATATCGGCATAGTTCTTGTTCATGAAGAGGCGGACATCGTGCATTGGGGTCTCAGCTTCATCAACGAGAATCAGGCGCTGAGGCTTATAGATGGCAATCTGCTTTACCATCTCGGAACCGATACTTCCGGCTGCTCCCGTAATCAGAATGGTGCGACCGCTGAGAAGCTTTCCTATCGCATTCATATCCACTTCGATTTTGTCTCGTGGAAGAAGATCTTCGATATCCACCTCTCGCATCATCTGATGACGGAGGTTTGACTTGCCGTCCCAGCTCTGTGCCTTTGGCATCATCATAATCTTGATGCCTTCTGCGGTAAGCTTGTCGATCATATCCTGCTTCTCCAGGAACTTCTCTGTGACCAGAGGGCTTACGAAGAGGGTCTTGACATTCATCTTACGCATGACGCCTATCAAAGTCTCATCATATGGATAGACTTCGCAACCCAGCAGGAATCTGCCTACCATAGCGGTTTCTTCAGAAGTGAATCCTTTGACGACATACTGGGAAGGATGGTCGTTGCGCATGGACTTTGCCAGGGAGATTCCACCTTCTCTTACTCCAAGGATGAAGACCGGCGTTTTGCTTTCTGTAGAGAAACTGGAATCGTACATATACTTCACGAGGATTCGCATTGTCCACATCTCTATCATGGATATGAAGAGCATAACGACAATGGATTCTGTGGTAATCTCGCAAAGGATATTTTCTGGCATCACCTGGAGAAGTACGCAATTCAAGATGAAACCGACAACGAGGGCACCGGATATGCGGAGCAGGTCAACGAATGACGAGAATCGCATGATGCCGGAATAGGTATGGAACATACGCATGCCTACCACGAAGAGTGGCAGGGAGCAGACGAACATGAGAAGGTAGTTCCAGAAGTTGCGTGCCAACACATCTCCACCCTCTGCGATATAGGTTGCTATCATACCCGCTATGACGATAGCAATGCTATCGAGGGCGAGAATGCACCAATATGGCAGGGTTGCCTTTGAAAAATACCAATTCGTCAATTTATTCGCAAAGAGGGATACTTTGAGTTTATATAGTATCCCAGAGTATGGCGTCTGAGAAGAGCCATTCTGATTGTTTCTATCTCTCATAAATCTATTAAATATTAATCTCTACTGAAAATGTCACGTATAAATGGCTTTTCAGCCAAATACTTTCCAATGTAATCACTCTGGATTGGAGAAATCTTATTGTTGATTTTCTCCACCTTCTCAGGAATTACATCTACTGCTTACATGATGGTGCTGAGATAACAGGGTTGCTATACTCAGACCGACGTAGCCGGTACCGGCTACTGCTACTTTTATATCTTTGAAATTTTTCATTAACTTAGCTATAACTTATCTTTTATTTTATTTCCATGTATAAAAAAATATACCATATTAGATGATATAGAAAATAAAGTTCATTTAACAAACGTACAAGTAGTAATATTATACTATTTCTTTGGGACTATTTCATCCAAATGCTCAAAACAATATTTTTTATCTTCTTCACTTATCACATCATCAGGAATATTTGTTATGCAAGAAACCAACTGATTATAATTTTTCTTATTACAATAATGAAGTTTACCAATTAGAGAAACTGCATTCAACTCCTGTCCAGAAGTCATCATTTTTTTAGTTATTACTTTTACAAGTTCCATTATGCTGGCTTTACTTCCATGACTTGCAATAAGTTCCAAGACCCCAATATTATTTTCAAACAGTCCTAATTGCTCGGCAAACTTTTCTACAATCATTGCCCTAAACTGATTTGGCATTTTGACAAGATAATCAACTGATTTAGATTTTAATTTTTCGACCATAACTGTTTGTATTTGTGGTACAGCAGCTAGCCTAACAGCGCAAGCTTCTACTTTTTGGTCTGTATTATTAGACAAGAAATCTAAAATCTCATTAATTTCGTCATTTACAATCTCTGGACTTATACGAAATTCACCCTCAGCATCCAAAGTTAGCAAGTTCTCCAAGACCTTTAAGTAATCTTCATCATACAGATTATATTTTACAAGTTCATTAGCATAGTTTGAAATGTCTATTCCTTGTACAACAAAATCTTTAAAGGCAGTTATTGTCGTTTCTTTCATTTCTTCTGATTTGATAAGAGTTTCTAACAATTTGTTCGGAACAAATAGTTTCTTACATTTTATAGTAGAATTCTTCAAGAAATCATACAATATGCTCAAATTCGCTTTTGAAGAGGAAATATCCGAATATAAATCATGATTTTCTGTACTGTACCTAACATGAATTGTTACGATATTGCTAATTTTATTACACAATTCCTGCAAAGCGGACGTATCTTTTATCTCTAAATTTGGAAGTGCCCTGAAGTAGTCTGTTATATGCCCTATGATTTCAAGGATTTCATTGGCATTAGCTGGATTTAGAGAATAAGAAGGGGTAAATGACAAAACTTGCATTATGTAAGATTGGAATATGACATCCGATTTTTCATCAATCTGTCTTGTTATCTCTACCAATTGGTCTTGCGAACCGTTCTTCTCCTGCATATTTTCGTAGGACAAGTTTGCAACAATATCATCCACTAGCTTTTTGTCGAACAACAAAGATGGTTTCTGATATTTATACTTAAATAAAATGAACGGATTATCTTCATATGCGCTTTGAAAACACTCTATCAAGATATTATCATAATCATTAGCTTTAGCTTTTGACGCGACATAACCTATGTTATCAACTTCCGTATCAGAATATGAGTCATTTTCAACATTACTAGTTAAATAGTATTTCACTATTTCACGAAACATCGTTCCAAAAGAAGCGTCTCGGAGTTTACTAGCGAAATCTATAACAGAATGGAAGTCATTAGCTTCCAAGAATTCGATTTGATACTTCCATTTTATATCTTCATTTAGTAAATCTATTATAGCTTTATAATCAGCTTCGTCTAAATATGCTAAAGTATCAAGACTTATTATTGTTCGTAGAAGAGATGGCAATTCCGTATTAGCCAAATCCCTTGAAAGAACTTTGCAGACTTTATCTTTTAAACAATCCAACACAAGATTTTTCCTGTCTTCATTATTCCCTATAAATTCTGAGATTGTTTCAACCTTATTTGTTTCCAAGGCCTCAGAAACTTCTTTAGGTAGACTTTTGAATACCGCTGAATTAGAGATTATTTTGTCAAGTATTCCTATTGTATCCTTATAAGGTATCATCGTCGCTTTTGTTCTTTCTAAAAACAGTTCCAATCTTGGATTTTCCTTCTTATCCTCATCCGTCAATGGTCTGAAAAGCAAGTATGGATTTATTAGCAATTTTGCATAAAATGCCTGAAATTCCTCTCGGATAATAGCCAACACACAAATTGCAGCCTCATTGGTATCTACAAATTCTATATCATATAGAGAAAACTCTACAATTAAATTGTTCAATAGTTGAATAATACGCCTAGGATTAGTGGCATACTCACGAGATATATTACTTACGCTTGTCTTACTTAAATGCAAATGATGCTCATTGTTCAAGTGTTGAGTAAAGTCAAACATCTCGTCATTTTGAAATGGTTTTATCCAAATAGATACATTGAAGAATTTGCGTAAATATTCATTGGCCTCATTCTCATTATCTTCACCACATGAGGATTTTACCAAATGATGCTTGAGAGAATTGACAGCTAACGGAATTATGAATACCACTTTGGAATGCTTACCTAAGAATGACTTTACAGTAGTCAATGTTTCTTGTGCTTGTTGGGCAGAACATCTATCCAAATTATCAACTACTATAATCAATTTATCGTACCTAGAGGAGTTGTCCTTCTTTATCCATTTTAACAAGCGAGCTATATTACTCTCTTTCAAGGATGCCTCAACTATTTCATCAAAGCATTCCTCAAACTGTTCTGGTGCAAACAATCTTGATTTTTGACACGTAACTTTTAAATCATCAGAAGAATGTTTCAAGTATATTATAAACAATGTGATTATTGAAGTAATCGTTGTGTAACCAAAACTCCATGACAAACTATTTTTAGGTAGGACCAAAACAATTAGAGCTATAACCATTACAGCTAAAATGATTGCTGTTACATAATAAGGATTACCCTTATGCCTAACCTCTATATCCTCATTTATATTGTCATAAAACCTTTCCATTCTTTTTGTCCTTTTCACTTCAAGCTGCTCCTGAAGCTCAAACAAAAACATACGGCGGAAAGAATCATTGGCATACTTCCAAGCATCATAAGTAACAAACTTGTATTTTTTATCCGATGAAGCTTTATATTTTTTCTCTAATGTTTTGATGACAGAAGACTTGCCAGTTCCCCAATCACCATAAAGACCAATAGTAAACGATTTGTTTTCTGGAATACATTCTATGCTTTTAGCCAAAGCTTCAGCATAAACTTTTGTATTCAAGAGATCCATAGAAGTACCATCCTCTAACACTTCTAATGCCTTCTCTTCATCTATTATAAAATTCTGCGCTTCCACAATAATAGTTGTTTTTTACAAATCCTATCTTATTGGTACAAATTAATATGAATATCAAATGGACTATCAAACTCCTTCAGCATCGCATGCTTCGTATCTTTCTCCGAGAGATTAGCATGCTCTGTTGGGATTTTCCAATCGATACCGAGAGATTCGTCCAAAATAGAAATACCTCCATCTGCCTCTGGATGATAGAAATTATCACACTTGTATTGGAAAACGGCTGTTTCTGAAAGGACTGCGAAACCATGAGCAAAACCCTTTGGAATGAAGAACTGACGATGATTGTCTTCTGTCAGCTCTACTGCCACATGCTTGCCATAAGTAGGGGAGCCTTTACGAATATCGACAGCTACATCAAGTACTCTACCTTTTACGCAGCGTACCAACTTGCTCTGGGTATAAGGTGGGCACTGGAAGTGCAGGCCTCGCATTACGCCATAACTGCTCATAGACTCGTTGTCCTGGCAAAAGTGAACACTGTGTCCCAGGATTGGGGCAACCTTCTCTTCAAACTCCCGCTCGCTGAAGCTCTCGAAAAAGTAGCCACGAGCATCACGGAAGAGGCGTGGCTCTATAATGAGGACGCCTTCTATTTCTGTTTTTACTATATTCATTGTTATTTTATTTTCCGAATTCTTTGATTCTCTGTTCCTCTTTCAAAGAGCAAACAAGCAGTTGTCCATTCCTCTCGGCTACGATATAGCCATCCAAACCTTGAACTACCACCTTGCTTTCATCGGCTGCATGAACCACGCAGTTCTTGCATTCATACAAGCGGATGTCCTTGCCTACCTTGGCATTGCCAGCCTCATCCTGTGGAAGCAAGGTACGGAGGCTGCCCCAGCTGCCTAAGTCACTCCAACCAAACTCGGCTGGCAAGGTATAGATTTCCTTCGACTTCTCCATCACGGCATAGTCAATGCTTATCTTCTCGCAGGTTGGGAAGAGCTTGCCGACTACCTCTTTCTCCTGTTCGGTATAGAAAGAAGGTGCCATCTCGTCCATGATGCTGGCAAGCTGAGGCTGGAAGGTACGGATTGCCTTGCTGATGGTATCAATGTTCCATACGAAGATTCCGGCATTCCAATAGTAATTGCCAGCGGCAAGGTATTGCTCGGCAGTCTCCAGGTTTGGCTTTTCCTTGAAAGCCTCAACCTTGTAGATTTCATCTACGGATGTTGGCTCTGCTGCGGCGATATAGCCATAGCCTGTTTCCGGGCGGCTTGGCTTAATACCGATGGTAACGATGGCGTTCTTATCGGATGTATAGCTCAATGCCTTGCTGAGCACTCGCTGATACTCCGAGGTATTGATGACCAGGGCATCGGATGGTGTCACCACGATGTTGGCATCAGGATGCTTCTTCTGGATCTTCCAGCAGGCATAAGCAATACATGGAGCGGTATTGCGAGCCTCCGGCTCTGCTAATATGTTATCTACTGGCATGTCAGGGATTTGCTCCTTGACAATGCGAATGTATTTCTCGTTTGTCACTACCCACATGTTCTCGACAGGACAGATTGGCTTCAATCTATCTACTGTCAATTGAATGAGGGAACGCCCCACACCCATCACATCAATGAACTGCTTTGGGTAATCGGGGGTTGACATAGGCCAGAAGCGGCTACCTACGCCGCCAGCCATGATTATAATATGTATGTCGTGCATAAATCTTGTTCTTTAAATAATAAAGATTTCTAAAATCATCCCGTCCTTCTTTGTTGATAAAGCGAGCTGCACTCGGCAATTTGAAAGCGAGTTTTCATTGCACTCACTGGCATCGCTTTTTCCCATTAAAAAAGGCTTTTTTCGAAAACCTACCCGTCCTTCCTTACCCTTAAGGAAGGCTCCACCTCTCATCTCGGTCTTCTCTCCTCAGGCGAGAAGAAGGAAACCGCCCTACTCGGTGCTCGGAACCGCTTCGCTCTAAGGTTGGCGGACCATCAAAGGTCTTCGCCATATTGTGCGGGATGGGACCGCCTTGATGCTGGGCTTTCTATACCTAACCTTAAGCCTTATTTACTTGAATCTGCAAAAAGCAAAGACTAGTTATAAATATGTTATTATCTTCTCATTAACTTTGCTGCAAATTCAAAGAAATCTGCAACGTTCTTGAAATTATCAAACTGCTGGCAATACATACTGGCATAAGGTTCAGGGAACCTTTGTCGTATATCAGCCTTTATCATGCTTGCCAAAACCTCCTTTGTATAGACTTTCTGCAATTCGTTGTATTGTTCCTCGCTCATAATATCCACCATTATTTCTAAATCCTCACTATATTCATCTCCTCACAGACAAGAAGATTACAATCCGACAGCAAAACATTCTTCACTATTCGTTTGTTATTATTTGATTGAAGTGACATAATAATAGTTTATTAACATAAAACTGATATGGTTTTCTGTTTTTTACTCTTCAATAATCTTTGGTTTTACAAATACTTCTTCTCGTTCATCATCCTTATTCTCCACATCAATAACTTCGACTCCATCTTCATATTTAGGTGAAACATTGATTGTTAGTGTTCCATCTTCACTATAATCTTCACACAAAAATTGCCAAAATAGCGGAAATGATTCGACACCTTGTTTCGGAATTATAGAAATGGAGAAACAACGTTCGTCTTTCTGAACAAATACAGAATCCAAAGGCTTGTATTCTACACCATTTGTATACTTTTGATAAACTTCTCTCTTTCGTGCTCTCTCTGCATTGATGGTTGCTACAGCATTTTGATCATGAAATACAGAAGGTTGCATATAAGAAAACCGATCACTAATTTTGTCTATATCTTCTTCTCTAAACCAAACGGTCATTTTGGGTGATTTAATGACAGTATTGCCTACATTCACTATCTTTATAGATAACTTGCACCAACACTTGTTTACCTTAGTTTTTGGATTGAGAACATCTTGTATAGAAGACACATTAAGTGTATTGGCATATAACTGTTGAAGTAATTCCCCATTGATACCAAATTGATTTTGTTCTGGTTTCTTATGCTTGTATTTCTTGGTCACTCTGAGATAGAGAGGATTTATAATGCAACTCTCCGTCTCATTTTGAAAAACAACTTTTACATCTGTAGCTTCCTTGAATTGGCAATTATTCAAATACCAATTATATACTGTTCGTTCACGTTCCAATAGATCAACAATATCTTCCCAGGAGAAAACATCAACATGAAACAGTCCTTGTCCAATGCATTCCATATCTTTCTGTCGGATGTATTGCTCTATAACTGCATCCTTATTTGCCGTAGTTGCAAAAATAAATCTTTTAAGTTTTGGAGAGAATGTTTTTGCCTTATCTATTTCATTGTCAATTTCTACCTCGGTCAACTGAGCATTAGTGTAATCATCCTTGCCTTTACACTGAATACCACAATAGCCAACATATTTTTCCACATAAGCATATATGTCAACCCCATGTTGGGCTTGACCTTGTCTACCATGTTGCTTAATGCTATCGGAGCAGTTCCAGATTTCTCCCCATAAAAGTTTACATAACTTCTCAAAATCTTGCCAATTCTTTGGCTTCATTATCTGTGTTGGTGCTATCATCGTGTCTTATACATTTATTGGTAAATCACCGTTAGAACGTAACTACTGATTTTCAGCAGTTATCACATCCAACTTTTTCAAAAAAAAGCATATTATTAATTGGTATTACCAGAGCTGCCAATTAGGCAGCCTTGACATTCACCTTTTTGTTCGAGTTATAATTACATGGAATATGCTCTAATCTTGTTTTGTAAGAAACTCTTAGGAATATATCTTGTTGTTACAGAACATACCCCTTTGATGCTCACATCTCTATTGGGGCTTACTTTGCCCTAACATCCTCTCCAAATACCCACATAGCTCATCTTCCATATTACTATAGTCGCAATAGGAACTTTCATCAGAGAGCATATCCTCCATACGAGAATCACCCCAGGCTAACTCCAGGTCACCAAAGAGACGATGCTGTTTATTGGTCAGCAACAGATGAATATCCATAGCCTCCTTCGTCTGCCAAGGAATATCTGGATGCTGGCGCAAATGACAGTACAGATGGCGCAGAATATCCAAGAACAAATCTACACTAGTCTGATCTCCGCCACACCAATATGACTCAAACCAATTCTCATGCTTTTTACATGCCTTCCCTAACTGAACAAACAGACAGAAGATTAAAGAAATGGCTTCCTGATATTGCTTGTTGCGGATATATTCATGTACATGATGAATAAACGGATACAAGCTTCTGGATATCTCTTTCTCATCCTCAAGAACTATTGCAGCATCATATGCGGCAGAAACTTCGGCTTGATGCTCAGACTCAAACTGAGTCCATTTGCGACTGCACCAATCCCTGATACTATCCATCGCTGGACGGTATCTCTTATAGCCTCGCTCCTTCCACTCTTCCAGAATTTCAAACACCATCTGATTTAATCAGATGGTGTTTCCTTGCAACCATCGTGATACCAATCATAAAAGCAATCATGGTAACCATCTTCGAACCATTCATCACGAAACCAGAAGTCACTATCTTCCATGTAGTTCATCTCAAAGAGAAGATGAAGATACTTGAGTTGGTCTATATCCAAGCCATCCAATTTTGATTTCAGATCTCTGAGATAAAAACGAGATGGGGATGCTTTTGATTTGGTATTTTTCATATTTTCCTTAGCAGCACCATATCGTTGTTCAATATAGGGAGCAAACGCCTCACTTATCTCATCCAGCATCACGAATCCATCCTTGCCTCTGTTTGCTGTATTAACCACTACCCAAACCATACATTTGAGATGGTGATATTTGAGCAAGTGACGTTTCCATAGAACATTTCCCTTGCCGCCTGCTATGATATCATACGCTAGGACTATCTCCTCGTCATCCAGTATCGCCACCATTTCTTCGGGATGTGATACGACATAAGAGGAAATATAATCTGCCATTTTCTCCTTCGACCAAGACATAGGGATTTTCAGGGCTATATCTTCTCCTATAGCCACCAGATTGTCTTTCGACAGAATCTGCAAGCAAGAAGAATAACTCTTTCCTGTATCGTAAGTCGAAGAATGGAATGTAATATAGTAATGGGTAGCCATATTCAAAAATGGTTCATTTAGTTCCCCATGGCAGTATCGCTCTGCGCTTGTCGCCTCTCGAATGGGGAATATGCATTTTTATTTCAGAGTTCAACATTCTCACCAACAGTCAGGGTCATCTTACTGGCGTTCATGCTCTCCATCATACGAATATGGAAATTGATCCAATCCCGATATTCATCAAGGGCGGGGTCGTTGATGTCAGTATAGCCATGAAGACCGCCACATCCTGTCTCATCATTGATTTTCACAATATCTGCCACATACTTAGAATCTTTGAATTTGGATTCAATTTTTCTAATAATTACCTGTTTCAGTTTCAGCATAATATTAATTTTTAATTCCTTCTTTATTTTTTACCATCTTATCTATCGCCTGAATCTGCTTGAGATAGGATGGGAACTTGAAGTATATCCACGAATCTTGTTCCTGCAACTCTACCATTCCTTTGTGAAGATGGCTGACTATTGAACAACAGCGATCCATCTGAGTGATTTTCCCTACAATCTCATGGAACAACTCAGAAAGCGTGTTGTCCGGATGAAATGAGTCTGTGATATAATTATATAGCTCATCTTCTGCAAAATGGGAAGAGAACACCAATGAGATGGAAAGAAACCGTAATATAGCATACGCAATTTCTTCCTTTGCCAGATGGTTCTCTATGATTTCCTTCGCATCATTCAAAACTGCGGCTATCTTTGTCATATCCGATTTGCCGTCAGTCTTTGCAAATGCATCTTCCTGCTTGGAATCAACAGTGATGACAGAAGGCTGGTCGATGACAGGCACCTTATGAAGCAAGACGTAGCGCTGGAGATACTTACGCCAAATCAGAAGACGCGCTCCCTGCCATACTTCTACGGCAGCTGCGGTGAGGGAAGTGAAGAGAGAAGAATGAAGAGTGAAGAACTCATGAGCTCTTCTCCCCAACTCCTCCATATCATCAGGGTATTCAATACCTGTCTCTAGCGAAAAGCCCCCGATTCCATCGATCTTTTCAAACCGATAGTCGCTTTGTGTAAGCAGGTAGAGCAATCGGGAATATTTCTTTGCTTCCAGGTCTGAAAGGAACAGAGCCCTTTCATCTTTACTTTGAGAAGCATAATTGTCATAGAACCCCCCCCATGAACAGATAGCCTTTACCTTGCCTTCTACAGTCTTCAAAAGTGCGAAATGAGCATCATACTCATAGTCCTCATCGAAGACCGGTGCATATTTGTCTGCCTCATATTCCTTGCCCCTGAAGAATTCCCGAAGGTTGCATGGAAAGATGAATTCCGTAATTCCATTATGCTGTAATACATGGTAACCTTGTCCATCAGGAACAGCAATGCCTGAAGCAGGCGTGAGAAACGGACGGAGAACGACATCTGGAATCAGTTCCTTCAATCCCTGTTCGAGGGTTGCATTATCACAAGGGAGGTAGTTGGCCAGGATGCGGAAGTTCTTCCACATCGATTCATCTAAATTTTCAAGCACCTCCTGTTGCTGGACATCCTTCCTGTTTGCCACCATCTTACTGTAGGCGATATCAGAAGTATGACGGTTATGATATATGGTCAATTTTTTCTGATAATTCATGAAGAGCTTGCGTAATAGATCCCCCGCATTTTTCGAAGGTTCTTTCATCTGCAGATAACCGATCATCTGGTCAATAGCCCGCCATGCACCCACGGATTCAGAAGGAGCCTCATGCTCTATCTGCAAGGCATACTGGCGGATATTGGAGATACTGAGACAGTAGTTGTTTCCAAAGCGCACCAAAAGATGACGGTCTTTCTTACCCTTATGCTTGATTTGCTTGATAACGCCAACCCGACCAACCAGAGGACCGGAGAGGATGCGGATGGTGTCATTCTCCTTGACCAAGTCGCTGTAACGCTTTTCTACGATACTCAATCCATTGATGTCATCGCCTATTCTGTCATTGAAATAGACAAAAGTCTCCATATCCTCATCAGGGATTTTTGACTGTCTTACTATTTCGTCCAATGACATCTGCTTGCTGTCAGCAGTTAGAATATGCGCCTTGGTAAAGAAGGTGCGTTCTACCAGTTCGGAAGTATGCGGTTCCATTTCAAGACCCTTGTACATAAAGTAGCCATATGGGGAGAGAACCTTCTTCAAACGCCTTTCATTCTGCACTCTGATGAAGAACATTCCCTGCAAGACCGGCACAAAGCGTACCTTCACTTCTCCATTTTCGTTCTTGTAGGTTTTTCTTCCTAAAGGAAAATAGAAGTCGGTGATGATATGATTGTATTTTTCACGCAGAAAATCTATGGATTTTTGCTCTGAAAAAACATCAGTCTTGACTATAAACCACATACAGGATTTTGAATTTGAATTGTAAACGCAAGGGAAGAGTTAAAAAGTGTAACTAAATGTCCAACCAGATCTGGTCGCAAGACATATTTCGGCTTCCCCTGAAAAGATGCCTCTTCCCGAGTTATGGGGGTTGTGAAATGTATCACAGCATTGAGAAACCAATAGACTAACTTCCACTAATCTTCAATACTTTTATGTCTTTCAACCTTACACATACATGATGCGAACAGGCTAGTGTTTAGCAAATTGTACTTCATAAACATTCTGCTTACGGCGAAAGCCATATTATAAGTTCTTAACTCTTCATACACTCCTGCATCTCTCTATGAGAAACACAGAAATACGTTGCAAAAATACTAAAAAAAATGTAAACACACAAATTACAAATGTTAAAATATTGATTTTCACTAAGATATTCTGTTTTTAAGTTGAGAGGCGTATGAAGTGCATTTCTCTACCATTCCGATTATCAGACAGTTACAATTTTCCTGCATCACTAACATCGAGATTCAGAAAAACGGTTCATAATGGTTCATTTCTAAAGCTCTATATTCCATCCACTTTAAAATTTGATAGGAAAGCCGAAATTCCACCATTGGCACCATTCACATCAGTGCTCCACAAAGAGCAATCAGCAGCAACTGTATGCATAAGACAACATGCCTTGGCAGAAACAGAAGATAGCATTTGCATATAAGGTAAGCATGACACACTACATATACACCCCACCCTATAAAAAAAGAAGAGGAGAGCCCAAACTCCCCTCCCCCTGTCTCATATACACAACTACGACCCCACCCGACCCTTAGACATCGACTATACCCTCATGAGCGTAAAAAAAAAAAACGGGGGGGGTCGGCGGG
>ERZ1023869.87-NODE-87-length-43400-cov-26.626924_pt1 | contig 43400 bp, 43 predicted proteins | sample MGYA00380390_ERZ1023869 | MGnify/ENA primary metagenome ERZ1023869 (study PRJEB33179, sample SAMN07449005) | human gut metagenome | biome: Human-gut; feature: Human associated habitat; material: Faeces | host: Homo sapiens | place: India: Bhopal | collected...
GTATGGTGCCTTTGGTCTGGGTATGTCATTAGACTGGTGAAGAAAAAATAAAAAAGTTTGAATGCCTTGCTTTAATTGCCATATTGTATGTGTAAATGGTTGATAATCAGCGTAAAAGTATATATGGCAATTCTCGGAAAAAGCGCCGGGAATTGCCATATATTGCCATTGTGAGAATTTAATGCTATTATATTTGCTTACGTTGCGGCAGCAGCGATGCGCCTATGCTCACCACCAATACGCCAATTATGATGCAGAGCGAAGCCACAGCGTCAATCTCCACCCACTCATGTATGAGCATCTTCGCACCGATGAAGAGCAGCAACACGCACACACCCGTCTTCAGATAACGGAAGCGGTCGGCGATGGCAGCCAGGAGGAAGAACATGGCACGCAGTCCGAGTATGGCGAAGATGTTGGAGAAGAACACCACGTAGGGGTCGAGCGACACGGAGAATACGGCAGGAATGCTGTCGAAGGCGAAGATAAGGTCGCTGAACTCTATGACGAGCACCGTTACGAAGAGCGGTGTGAACATCAGGCGTCCCGCCTTGCGCACAAAGAAGCGGTCGCCCTCAAACTGTGTGTGTATGCGGCCCGTCTTCGAGAGCAGACGCACTATAGGGTTCTTCTGCACGTCCATCTCCTCCTTCTTGTTGCGGTCGAGGAACATCTTTACACCACTATATATAAGTACGCCACCGAACACCAGTAACACCCAGTCGAAGCGGCTGATGATGGCTGCGCCTAAGAATATGAACACGAAGCGCAGCACTATGGCTCCGAGGATGCCCCAGTTGAGCACGTGCTGATACTCGTTCTTGCCCACGCCGAACGCCGTGAATATCATCATCATCACGAAGAGGTTGTCCACGGACAGCGTCTTCTCGATGAGGTAGCCCGATATGTAGCTTATGGTCATGTAATGTCTGTACTGCTGCAGACTCGCCTCAAAGTCAGACGGATTGAGTTTCAGGTGCGGAGCGTACGCCGTAGCCACTGCTTTCAGGTCGGCGAAGCTGCTTATTCCGTGTACCATGTCGCCCTTAAACCAAAGGAAGGCGGAGAAAGCCAAGGCGAGAGTTATCCAAACAGCCGTCCAAGTGCCGGCTTCACGTATTGACACTTCGTGCGCCTTCTTGTCTATGACAAGCATGTCGAGCACGAGTATTGCGGCAATGAAAACTATGAAGCCGCCTAAGAAGATGAATTCTGAAATATGAAACATGTGTTACTTGTATTTTTTTTCGAGTGCAAAGTTAATCCGAATAATCTGAATGTACAAAGATTAAACGTTCTTTTAATAGAATCGTAACATTGTGGCTCCAGATAACTGCCCCGCAATACGTCTATTTGTTTAGAAAACACGTTTTTTAAGCTTTCTAAGCATTGCTAACCGGAAATTATTTTGTAATTTTACACCTTGAAACATATCCCTATAAACGAATGTAGGGCAAATAAAAGGCATTTACGGCGATTTTTCGTCATTTATGCCTTCGTGAACGAAACAAATTAATAATATAAAATGGACGAAAATCAGACTATCGATCAAGACAGAATTAAGAAAGTCAACATTGAGGTGGAGATGAAACGCTCATACATCGACTATAGTATGTCGGTGATCGTTTCCCGTGCCTTGCCCGATGTGCGCGACGGATTCAAGCCCGTACACCGACGCATACTTTACGGTATGCTCGGCATTGGAAACACCAGCAACAATCCCTACAAGAAATGTGCCCGCGTCGTTGGTGAGGTGCTCGGAAAGTACCACCCGCACGGCGACGCTTCTGTCTATGGTGCGTTAGTACGCATGGGACAGGACTGGAACATGCGCTACATGCTTGTGGACGGACAGGGTAACTTTGGTTCTGTGGACGGCGACTCGCCGGCTGCTATGCGATACACGGAGTGCCGACTCTCTAAGATGGGAGAGCATATCATGGACGATCTTGAGAAGGACACCGTGGACATGGCGCCCAACTTCGACGACACGCTCATGGAACCTACCGTAATGCCTACAAAGATTCCGAACCTCCTCGTTAACGGCGGTAACGGTATTGCTGTCGGTATGGCAACCAACATCCCCACGCATAACCTCAGCGAGGTGATAGACGGATGCTGCGCTTACATTGACAATCCTGACATTGATCTGGACGGACTCATGGAGCACATCAAGGCACCTGACTTCCCTACGGGAGCTTACATATACGGTCTTACCGGTGTGCGTCAGGCTTACGAGACCGGTCGTGGACGCGTCATGATGCGTGCCAAGAGCGAGATTGAGAGCAGCGACTCTCACGACAAGATTGTCATTACAGAGATTCCTTACGGCGTCAATAAGGCTGACCTCGTGTCGAGCATCGCTGACCTCGTGAAGGACGGAAGAGTGACCGGCATCTCCAACGTCAACGACGAGTCGGGACGTCAGGGAATGCGTATCGTGGTGGACGTAAAGCGCGACGCCAACGCCAACGTCATCCTCAACAAGCTCTATAAGATGACAGCCATGCAGTCGTCGTTCTCTGTCAACTGCATCGCCCTCGTCAACGGACGTCCGCGCCTCCTCACACTTAAGGAGTGTGTGAAGTACTTCGTGGAGCATCGTCACGACGTGACCATCCGTCGCACCAAGTTCGACCTTAAGAAGGCGCAGGAGCGTGCCCACATCCTTGAGGGACTCATCATCGCCTGCGACAACATTGACGAAGTGGTACACATCATCCGTGCTTCTGCCACACCGTCAGAGGCTCAGCGCAACCTCGAGAAGCGTTTCGAGCTGGACGAGATACAGTCAAAGGCCATCGTGGACATGCGCCTCTCACAGCTTACTGGACTGCGTATGGACCAGCTCCATGCCGAGTTTGAGGAGCTGGAGCGTCTCATCGCTCACCTCCAGGCCATCCTTGATGATCCCGAACTTTGCAAGAAGGTGATGAAGGACGAGCTGCTTGAGGTGAAGGAGAAGTATGGCGACGAGCGCCGCACAGAGATAAAGCCCTTCGAGCATGAGTTTAATGCAGAGGACTTCTATCCGAACGACCCCGTTGTGATCACCGTCAGCCACATGGGCTACATCAAGCGCACACCGCTCAGCGAGTATCGTGAGCAGGCACGCGGCGGCGTAGGATCAAAGGGAGCACGCACACGCGAGCAGGACTTCACCGAGTTTATCTATCCTGCCACAATGCACCAGACCATGCTGTTCTTCACACGCAAGGGACGCTGCTATTGGCTTAAGTGCTACGAGATACCCGACGGCGACAAGAACTTCAAGGGACGCGCCATCCAGAACCTCCTCAATATCGAGCCGGACGATTCTGTCAACGCTCTTCTCCGCCTCCGCGGACTTAACGACGAGGAGTTTGTCAATTCACACTACGTGGTGTTCGCCACAAAGAACGGCACCATCAAGAAGACGCTCCTTGAGGCTTACTCACGCCCACGCACCAATGGTGTGAACGCCATTAACATCGTCGACGGCGATGAGGTGGTGGACGTTCGCCTTACCAATGGCAATAACGAGATTATCCTCGCCAACCGCAACGGTCGCGCCGTACGTTTCGACGAGTCTGCCGTACGACCAATGGGCCGTGTCTCAACGGGTGTACGCGGTATGCAGCTTGACGGCGACGACGACCAGCTTGTGGGCATGATCATCGTAAACGACGCCGAGAACGAAACCGTAATGGTGGTTTCAGAGAACGGCTACGGCAAGCGTTCAAGCGTGGAGGACTATCGTAAGACCAACCGTGGCGGTAAGGGCGTGAAGACCATCGCCGTGACCGAGAAGACCGGACGCCTCGTTGCCATCAAGAATGTCACCGATGAGAACGACCTCATGATCATCAACAAGAGCGGCATTGCCATCCGTCTTGCCGTTCGCGACTGCCGTGTCATGGGACGTGCCACACAGGGCGTTCGCCTCATCAATCTCGCCAAGAAGAACGACGTAATCGCCAGCGTATGCAAGGTGATGAGCTCTGAACTGGAGGAGAAGGTAGGCGAGGACGAGAAGCTGGACGACGTAGAGACTACGTCACCCGACACCATTGTCGAGTCAACAACAGATAATAACAATCAATAATAACTGTAACAAAACTATTCGATTATGAAAAAGTTATTTATCATGGCAGCGATGATCGTAGCTTCATCGTCTGCATTCGCACAGGACCTCAAGAGCGTCCTCAAGTCGAAGGATTATGCTGAGGCTCAGGGCCAGCTCCAGTCTTGCCTCTCTACTCTCAGCAACGACGAGAAGGCTAAGGCTTACCACAAGCTCGTAGAACTCTCGCTCAACAAGGCTAACCACGAGATCTCAATCATCCAGGAGAACCAGATGATGAAGCAGATGGGTCAGGCAGGCGAGAAGGCTGTTGACAACATGGGTATGGCAGTAGCTCTCAAGAACGCCCTCCTCGACGCTGAGCAGTGCGACAAGTATGATGCTCTTCCTAACGCTAAGGGCAAGGTGGCTCCCAAGTTCCACAAGAAGCTTCAGGAGGCTCTTTGGCCGCTTCGCATCCACCTCGTAATCGTAGGTCAGGGAGCACTCGAGAAGGAAGACCAGAAGACTGCACTCGACCTCTTCGGAGCTTACGTAGAGAGCGCTGTGTCACCTCTCTTCGCTGATTTCGACAAGACAAAGGCTCCCGATGAGAACCTCGGTGAGGTGGCTCGTGTAGCTGGCGTTCTCGCTTATCAGGACAAGAACATGGACCTTGCCAACAAGTACATCGACGTTTCGCTTAAGGATACCGCTTCTTACAAGGACGCCCTCAGCATTAAGATGGCGCTCATGCAGGAGAGCATGAAGACACGTGAGGACTCGGTTAAGTGCCTCAAGTCGTTCGAAGCTCTCTATGCAAACGACTCTGAGAACGAGACCATCTTTACAAACCTCGCTACACTTTATGGCACCCTCGGCATGAAGGACAAGCAGGCTGATCTTCTCAACAAGCGCCTCGCAAAGAACCCCAATGACTTCATGGCTCTCGCCGTAAAGGGCCAGTCTGAGATGAACGAGAGCAAGTGGGACGAGGCTATCGCTGACTTCAAGAAAGCAAACTCTATCAAGGAGGATGCCCTTGTGCTCACATGGTTAGGCTTTAGCATCAACAATAAGGCTGCCGGTCTTGCTACGTTCGAGCAGCAGAAGCCGCTCCTCGAGGAAACCCAGGGCTACCTTGAGAAGGCTCGCCAGCTCGATCCAAACCAGGAGCGTGCCAACTGGCGTTACCTCCTCTACAACACTTACTACAATCTCTACGGCGAGAACGACGCACGTACTAAGGAGCTTGCACAGTAAGATGTGTGTGGCGGTATGTGTGTGACATGACCGCACCATAATTTTGCAAAATCTTTACGAGGGTGTGTCAATACATAAGGTGTTTGGCACACTCTCGTTCTTTTTAAATTTTTTACGATAATCCCTAATCTTATATGTTTGCCATTATGATACGTAAACTATTTGCTCTCTTCTTCCTCCTTATCCTCTCTCTTTCCTCTGCCGTCCCTGCTGCTGCACAGCGCAAGGAGATAGCTCAGGCGAAGGACAATGTAAAGGCAGGGAAGAAGCTTGCTGAGGCTGAGGCTTCCATGCGCCATCTTCTTGCCGACTCTGCCAATAGAAATAACGATAAGATCTGGTTGGTGCTCTTCGATGCCGTACGCAAGCAGTACGAAGCTCTCAATGAGCAGATGTATCTGAAGCAGACCACCGATACAGCGAGTCTCTTCGACGTCACTTATCGTCTGTTCGGGGTCTTGGAAGGTCTCGATTCGGTGGACGCACGTCCGGACCGTAAGGGTCGTGTGGAGCTGAAGTATCGTCGTAAGCATGCGTCGTGGCTCAATACCTACCGTCGGAATCTTCAGACGGGCGGACTGTTCTTTATGGCAAAGGGGAATTATCTCAAGGCGTGGACCTTCTTTGATGCTTACATCGACTGTGCCCGCCAGCCTCTCTTCTCTTCATACAACCTTGCACAGAAAGACCCGATAATGCCGAAGGTGGCATTCAATGCTGTCTTCTGCGGACACCGTGCGTCGTCGCCAGAGAAGACTCTTGCTCATGCGAATCTGGCGCAGGCTGACACAGCTCGGCTCGACATCGTCTGCCGCTACATGGCGGATGCTTACCGTCAGCAGGCAGACACGACAGCTTGTCTTGCCGTCCTCCACAAAGGATTCGATGCCTATCCGAAGTCAGACTATTTCTTCAGCCATCTCTTCGACTATTACTTCCGCAGTGCCGACACCTGCCGCGCACTCTCGCTCTGCGACCGCGCCCTGAAAGCCGACTCGCTCTCTTTCGTGGCACGCTTTGCCAAGAGTTCGGTTTTGCTCTTACAGGGACATTACGATGAGTGTCTTGTGCTGAGTGATGCCCTCATCGCTGCTGATTCCATCAAGGCAGACCCTTACCTCAACGCAGCCCTGGCTTACTATAATCAGGCTGTGGCTCTCGACAATAAGAAACTCACCAACCGCACGCAGCGGCGTCAGATGCAGCAACTCTATAGAAAAGCGCTGCCCTATATGGAGCGATACCGTAAGCTCGCCCCAGAAGCACAGTCAAAGTGGGCAATGCCGCTCTATACCATCTATCTGAACCTCAACATGGGTAAGGAATTTGAGGAGATAGACGGACTGATGAAGAAGGCAAAGTAAACGTGAATAAGAAACAACAACTTAAAAACAAGTAAACAATGAAAAAACAATACGTTAAGCCTGAGATAGAGGTTTATGATTTGGAGGATGTCCCTATGGTGTTATGCTCATCCCCCGGTGTTAATTATGACGGCAACATCAATAAGCCAAGTAGCAGTTCGGACATTGATTATGAGGATGCAGGTGGCGCTTTTGCACCTCCAAAGCCGACAATCTTCGGCAGAGAAATCGAAGACACCGACATCTAACATTTGTACGTTCTCAGGCAAATAAGAATCAGCATAATCGCATTCTATAACAGAGTGTCGATTATGCTGTTCCATACCAGACAATTTGATGGATAGTGGCGTCGTTATTGATACCACAATAACTGATAATGTCCTAAGCTTCATAGGAAAACAAGAAGAGGCCGATGATGTTCAATTGCGTCTGGCTTGTGCCACTATGCCATACAACCGAATCCTTGTATGTGTGTTTAATGTCACCTCTGTTGGTTTTGAATATAAGCAAAACGAGTCATGTCTTGTTACTTTCGGCAAAGATGGAGAAATAAAAGATGCCCTATACTTAGGCATAAATGATTCATTACCTGTATTTGTACCTTTCAATTATTATGGCACCCGTAATGTGCCAAAAGACACTGTGCCAATGTGCAAATGGATATATAACAGATCAAACGACCTATATTTAACTACATTTGAATATTGCTATTGGATTAATAATAAAACAAGAGAAACTAATATTGACAATTATTTTCATACTTACCATTATCACATAGCTTCAGATGGAACTATCGTCAAGGATAATGATGAAAAATACAAAGCATACAAGTTCAATTATACAGACGATCTCGAAAATAAAGGTATGAATAAAGAACTACGAGAAGAATATAGGAATAGACATATTCCTTATTCAGTTAAGAAGAAATCAATATTTTCTGATGTATAAGAGAGTGTAAAATGCTCTATTTTGGCGACTTTTCTCCACTACTTATATCAGTTGAAGATATATTTTTGCAAATATAACCTACAACATACTCTATCGGAGTAGAAAGCTCAATATCGTTGTTCTCAACTAAATCTTCTATTGATGATTTTACAACATCCCAAAGCTCGGATGTCTCATATTCTTGATATGGATGTTTCATTTTTACTATATTTAGGTACAGAAGATTGTTAGCGACTTGCAATATGTCCTTTTTCCAGACTTCGTCATTGCGTCACCCAATATTAGGTGATGCAAATATAGTCAATATCGCTGGAATAATCGAACAGAATCAGCTCTAAGTTTGCAGAAGAAAGTCAGCAAAGACCGCTGCATGGGACTCCGTGGCGATGCCATCGTACAGTTCGACTGGTCCGTGGGTCAGATTATGGCTACGCTCGAACGTCTCGGTATAGCTGACAACACCATCATACTCCTCACAAGCGACAATGGTCCTGTTGTGGACGACGGCTATCAGGACCGTGCAGAGGAACTCCTTAACGGCCACAAGCCTTCCGGACCGTGGCGTGGCAATAAGTATAGCGCCTTTGAAGGAGGTACGGCTGTCCCGCAGATAGTCTGCTGGCCGGTAAAGGTGAAGGACGGTCAGACATCAGAAGCTCTTACCTCACAGATTGACTATATGCGCTCTTTCTCCTCTCTCATCAGAGCACGCATGCCTAAGAGTGCGGCTCCAGACAGCGAGGACTGCCTTGCTTCCGCACAATGGGAGGAAGAGAATGTGGCAGAGAAGCATCCGCAGGTGGTATTCGACATGCAGAACGTGCTACGTCGTGAGCTTAGGGCTAATCATATAAATCCGTAATAATAAAAGGTTATTGAAAAAAAATCATTACATTTGCAGTCGTGTTTTTAATATTTTCACGATACACTTTTTATAGACATCTAATATATATGACAAGACAGAATCTTCGGTTTGCCGTTTTCGGCAATTCCTTCCAACCCCGCAAGTCGCATTCCATATTCCGCGTTCTGGCTTTCCTTGAGAAGCAGGGATGCCAGGTGGAGTTCGACCGTTCGTTTTATGATTTCCTTCAGGAGAACCATGACCTTGACTTGGGGAAATACGCTACGTTTGAGGGTGACGACTTTGAGGCTGACTATGTCTTGTCGATGGGTGGTGACGGCACTTTCCTGCAGTCGGCCGTGAGAGTGGGGGAGAAGCAGATTCCGCTTGTGGGCATCAATATGGGACGTCTGGGCTTTCTGGCTGACGTGCTGCCTGACGAGGTGGAGGAGGCGCTGGACGCCGTGCTTAAAGGCAACTATAACATTGAGGAGCATACAGCCATCCGGATTACGACGGAGGGCGGCGACTTCGAGGGTTGTCATTACGCGCTTAACGACATTGCCGTGCTGAAGCGTGACGTGGCTTCGATGATAAGCATCCGCACGCATGTGGACGGCAGCTTCCTCGTCAACTATCAGGCTGACGGCCTTATTGTGACGACGCCGACGGGTTCGACGGCTTACTCGCTTTCCAACGGCGGACCGATCATCGTGCCGCAGACGCGCACGCTGTGTCTGACGCCTGTGGCCCCGCATAGCCTAAATATCAGGCCGATAGTGATAAGCGACAGCTCGGTGGTGAGGCTGGAGGTGGAGAGCCGGTCACACAACTATCTGGTGGCTGTGGACGGCAGGAGCTATACGATGCACGAGGGTTCGACTGTGACCATATCGAAGGCGCCGTTTATCACGCGCATCGTAAAGCCCAACCATAGACGCTACTTCGCGTCGTTGCGGGAGAAGATGATGTGGGGCGCGGACAAGAGATGAATTAGGAATTATCCGAACAACACTCTGAGCGCTTCTTCCACTTTCTTTACGGGGTGTATGCGGATGTCGTATTTCTTTGGATTTATGCTTGTGACGTTGTAAGCCGGGAGGATGATGTCCGTGAATCCCAACTTCTCGGCTTCGGCTATTCTTTGCTCTATGCGGTTGACGGGTCTGACCTCGCCGCTCAGTCCCACTTCGCCTGCCATGCACCATCCCGGCTCAATGGCTGTGTCGACGTTGCTGGAGAGTACGGCGGCTATGACGCTTAGGTCCATGGCGAGGTCGGTGACCTTCAGTCCTCCTGCAATATTGATGAAGACGTCTTTCTGGATGAGCTTAAATCCTACGCGCTTCTCGAGTACGGCAAGGAGCATGTTGAGGCGTCGCTGGTCGAATCCGGTGGCGGCTCGTTGCGGCGTGCCGTAAGCTGCTGTGGACACAAGGGCCTGCGTCTCCACGAGGAAGGGGCGCACGCCTTCGATGGCGGAGCTGATGGCTATGCCGGAGAGTCCTTCGTGGTCTTGCGAGAGGAGCAGTTCGGAAGGATTGGTGACCTGACGGAGTCCGGTCTGCTGCATCTCGTAGATGCCCAGTTCGGATGTGCTGCCGAAGCGGTTCTTTATGGACCGGAGGATGCGATACATGTAATGCTGGTCGCCCTCGAACTGTATGACCGTGTCGACGATGTGCTCAAGGATCTTGGGTCCGGCGAGCGTACCCTCCTTATTGATATGTCCGATAAGGATGACGGGTGTGCCGGTGGTCTTGGCGTAACGGAGCAGGGTGGCGGCGCACTCCCTTACCTGCGAGATGCTGCCGGGGCTGCTCTCCACGTCCTCGGTGGAGAGAGTCTGGATGGAGTCGATGACCAGGAGTTCGGGTGCCACTTCGCGTGCGCTCTCCAATATTTTCTGAAGGGAGGTCTCGCAAAGGATGTTGACATTGTCAGGATCGGACGTCGCATCGTGAGCCCTGCCGCGCAGCAGACGCTCGGCTCTCATCTTGAGCTGATGCGAGCTTTCCTCTCCGCTGACGTAGAGTATGCGCTTGTCGGGAATGTTGAGGACGGTCTGCAGGGTGAGAGTGCTCTTTCCGATGCCCGGTTCGCCTCCGAGCAGCACGATGCTGCCCTCGACCAGGCCTCCTCCTAACACACGGTTGAGCTCGGCATCGTGCATGTCGATGCGGTTGTCGTCCTGCGCCGGTATTTCGCTTAGCTTTATGGGACGGTTGTGAGAGGCTGCTGACGATGATGTGTGCGTGAAGAGTCCGGACGAGGATTTCGCGGACGAAGCGGAGCCTAAGTTTATCTCCTTGAATGTGTTCCATTGGCCGCAACTCGGACACTTGCCTATCCATTTGGCAGACTCCTGTCCGCAGTTGCTGCATACGTATGCTGTTCTTGTTTTTGCCATATGTACAAAAGTAAGGATATTTTTCGTAGTTACAAAATTTATTGTTACTTTTGCTTTATGAAAAAATCCATATTATATATGCTTGCTCTTTGCTTTCTCGTGGGATGCGGAAAGTCTTATGAAGAGCAGAAACGAATAACGAAGGCGGAACGCGACAGGCTGCATCAGGAAGACCTGCGTGCGCTACACGTGGCTGTATTGCCTACACTTGACTGTATGCCATTGCTTGTGGCGAAGGAACGCGAGATGTATGATACGGCACGGCTGGACTTCCGTCCGCGCTTCTTCCATGCCCAGATGGATTGCGACACGGCTTTCACGGGACGTAGCGTGGAGGGAATGGTGAGTGACCTTGTGCGTACGGAGCGTATAAGGCGTGAGGGTACGGAGGTCAGCTATCTGACATCGACGAATGCCTATTGGCAGCTCCTCTCCAATCCTAAGGCGCGTCTGAAGCGCATCGACCAGTTGGGCGACAAGATGGTGGCGATGACTCGTTATTCGGTGACGGACCGTCTGACGGACTTGGCGCTAAAGAATCAGAAGCTTTCGTCCATAGTGTTCAGGGTGCAGGTGAACGACGTTTTCGTCCGCCTGGATATGTTGCGCAATAACGAGATGGACGCTATGTGGCTGACCGAACCTTTGGCTACGGTGGCACGTACGATGTCGGCTCCCGTGCTCTTCGATACGCGTAAGGACGACCTGAGGATGGGCGTGATTGTCTTTCGTGGCGACGTCATGAAGGACAAGCGCAGACAGGGACAGGTGAAGGAGCTGGAGAAGGCTTACAACGCCGCATGCGACTCGCTTAACCGTTTCGGACTGGCTCATTATCAGGATATTATGGAGAAGTATTATAAGATGGACGCTAAGACCGTGAAGAAGATACCTTCCATGAGATTCAACCGCATAACCAAACCTCGCAGCTCGGACATCGAGGCTGCCAACAAAAAAGACTGACCTCTCTTATGAAGCCCACAATAGAACAGACCATCCTTGTCCACCAACGTGTGGGTAAGGCTTTGAGCATGCTGGAAGCGCGTATGGCGGATCTTGGCATAACGGAGTTTCTGGACGAACTGCACGACGTGCGTGACGACTATGACCGCATGGCTGACAGTCTCTCGCAGGGACAACGTGATCCGAGCGGAGGAAAGCTGTATGCTTCTCTGCTGAAGCGTACGTACAGACTATATAATAATGTGCGTCTCTCGTCAATCATTCGTAAATATCCTGTGCTGACGTATTGCCGCAAGACGGCAGAGAAGACCATGGGCGAGGGCGATGTGGCGTCGGTAAAGGCGTCGTTGGAAGGCTTCGTGCAGGACCTTGCCATGCAGACGCTTTTCTCAGGAGACAGTCAGGAGGCTGCCATTGCCGGCATCTACGCCAAGCACCAACGCTATATGGACGCTCTCTTCGGACACATCCTCGTGTCGTGGCAATGGACGAGCAAGATGCGCACGGAATATGCTGGGCTGTTGGCGTCGCCAACGGTGGACCAGAACGACGGCATGCTGATAGTAAGCGGAGTGACGCTCTCCCTGATGCAGGTGTATGACGTGAACAAATGGATGCTCTTGCATGACGTGTATATGTACAATCCTTCGCAGCAGCTTCGCCAGCGTGCGCTTGTGGGAATGGTGCTGACCGTGCCCGACATGCGCTCGGAGAAGTTGTTCGGCGAGGTGGAGAACGCCATAACCGGAATGATGGAGGACGCCGACAGACGTAAGGAACTGCTGGAGACGCAGATACAGCTGTGCTATTCGGCAAGTGCCAGGACGGACAGCAACGAGATACAACGCGACATTCTTCCTACGCTCAGCAAGGAGAGCCGGTTGGACATCACGAAGAACGGAATAGTGGAGAAGGACGATGCTACCATAGACGACATCCTCAATTCGGAGGATCGCGACCGATCTATAAAGGAGATAGAGGACAAGATGTCCAGGATTATGGACATGCAGAAGAAGGGTAGCGACGTATATTTCGGAGGCTTCTCAAAGATGAAGCGCTTCGGATTTTTCAGCCAGATAAGCAATTGGTTTATGCCGTTCACGGTGAATCATCCAGACATTTCCGGGGCTTCCATGCTCGGCAAATATCCCGGCATAAAGGGAATGTTGATGAACGGACCTTTCTGCGATTCGGACAAGTATTCGTTCTTCCTCTCGTTGTCAGCCGTGGTGGAGAAGTTGCCGCCGAACATCCTTGAGATGCTTGCGAGCAACGACGGGCCTGTGACAGCCATGCCAGAGATGAGCAACGTGGACCGCGGGTCGGCGATGTACGTCCGTCGTATGTATCTGCAGGACCTCTATCGTTTCTTCGAACTTTATCCCAACCGCATCTTCGCCAATCCTTTCGAGGCGAAGGCTGGAGGCGCTTTCCGTGGATTCTTCTTCGCCAACATTTTCTTCCGTGGCATGAAGGGTGACGAGACAGCACAGCTTTCACGTTTTCTTTTCAAGCGCAAGCGTCCGGATCTTGTGGCGTATATGTTAGGCGAATGCAGGGATGCAGCCGCTCTTTCCCTCGACGAGCAGAAACTTCTTGCACATTCATACCTTCGTCTTGGTGACATAGAGAAGGCGCGTGTCATCTTCTCTTCCATCCTTGAGAAGGGTGGGGAAGACGCTGCTGCCATAAAGGGAATGGCAGACTCGCTCTTCCTTCTCAGACGTTATGCCGAGGCTGCCAAGCAGTATGCAAGGCTGACCGTTATGGACGGGCAGAACATCAGTCATCAGCTCCATCTGGGACTGGCGCTTGTTAATGGTGGGGACGTGAAGGAGGGAATGGCTACGTTATATAAACTGTATTATGAGCATGACTCCGACCTTAACGTAATGCGAGCAATGGCATGGGGATATCTGGCTGACTGTAAGCCGAAGGAGGCAGACTCTCTATACGAAAAACTCTTGGCACTTGCCGGAGAAGACCGCATCCTGCCGACAGACCTGCTGAATTCGGGTTACGTGAAATGGATTGTCGGCGATGTGAAGGAGGCAAAGGAAAGACTGGGCAGGTACTTGGCGGCATTCCCCGCAGGAGAAGCGCCTTCCCTGGAAACCGAAATGGCAAACGACCGCGACATCCTCTCTCGCAACGGCATAGAAGACTACGTTGTGGCGATTATGCTGGACGGAATGGATGGTCAGAAATGAAACTAAAAAAGCGCTGTAAGTCTTTGTGACCTACAGCGCTTATACCGTAAGTGACAATGGGTTCGGAAGCTAACGCCTTTGCCGCTTACACAACAATTAAAATTTAATTTTATCCTAAGTATTTCATCAGAATCTTGGCGTTGCCGCTGTCGCGCAGCTTGGCAATGCTCTTCTCTCTGATTTGGCGTACACGCTCACGTGTAAGTCCGAGCTGGTCGCCGATTTCCTCCAGACCCTTCTCATGACATCCTATGCCGAAGCATTCACGGATGATTGTTATCTCGCGGTCCTTCAGCACCTTGTTGAGCACGGAGTTGAGCTCAAGCGCCATCGATTCATGGTCGACATGGCGGTCAGTACGGCTGTCATCACCACTCGGCATAACGTCCAGCATACAGTTGTCTTCGCCGTCCTGGAAAGGAGCGTCGATGCTGACATGATGACCGTCTGCCATAAGGCTCTGTCCGATTTTCTCTTCCTCAATCTTCGTAGCGTCCGAAAGCTCCGAAACAGACGGGGTGCGCTGGTTCTCCTGCTCGAACTTGTTGATTTCGTGATTGATTTTGTTAAGCGATCCAACCTGATTGAGCGGCAGTCTCACAATACGGCTCTGCTCGGCGATGGCCTGAAGAATGCTCTGACGAATCCACCATACAGCGTACGAGATGAATTTGAATCCACGGGTTTCGTCAAACTTCTGAGCGGCCTTTATCAGTCCGATGTTGCCCTCATCAATAAGGTCGGTAAGGGAAAGTCCTTGGTGCTGGTATTGCTTAGCTACAGAAACGACGAAGCGGAGGTTAGCGGTTACGAGTTTGTCTTTGGCGCGTTCTCCTTCCGGACCGCCCTTCTTGATTTTCTGTGCCAACTCTATCTCTTCGTCGATGGAAATCAGGGGAGCACGTCCTATCTCAACAAGGTACTTGTCCAATGCTTCACTAGAACGATTTGTAATGCTCTTTTGAATCTTAAGTTGTCTCATTTTGTTTACCTAAAATTTTCTAACGGCGTGAAATTCTAAATTCTTGTTTTCGAATATACCGAAAATCTTTGCAAAGATACATTTTTTATTTGAATGGAGCAAGTTTACGCCCTTTGATTTTTGTAATCTTAACATATCTGTCTGTCTGTATATTTAGTCTTAATGTCCTTATAATAAAAGAAATTGCATAAATTTGGCAGAAAGATAGATTTTTTTTACCTTTGCAGCCAATGTGGACGTACACCAAAGCAGAAACGCTGGTTTTTGTTTTCGGAGGACGTAACGCTATTAATTGAAATTCTAATTTTAAACATACAATGTCAAGCAAATTTGTAGAGCATAAGGGTCTTGATCTTACTAAGACCAACAACGACGTGCTGTCAATGTGGGAGAAGAACGACATCTTCCACAAGTCTATTGATGAGCGTGAAGGTTGCCCTCAGTTTATCTTCTTCGAGGGACCTCCATCTGCTAATGGTCATCCCGGCATTCACCACGTGCTGGCTCGTTCCATTAAGGATACTTTCAACCGATACAAGACCATGAAGGGTTTCCAGGTTCACCGCAAGGCTGGATGGGACACCCACGGACTTCCCGTGGAGCTTGGTGTGGAGAAGGAGCTTGGAATTACCAAGAAGGACATCGACAACAAGGCTTCAGAGAAGTATATCTCTACTGAGGAATACAATCATCGTTGCCGTGAGAACGTCATGAAGTTCACGGCTGAGTGGCGCGAGCTGACAGAGCGCATGGGCTACTTCGTTGACCTCGACCATCCCTATATCACATACGACAACAAGTATATCGAGACTCTTTGGTGGCTCCTCAAGCAGCTCTACAACAAGGGTCTGCTCTATAAGGGCTATACCATCCAGCCGTATTCGCCGGGTGCAGGTACGGGTCTTAGCTCGCACGAGCTCAATCAGCCCGGTTGTTATCGTGACGTGAAGGACCTCACCACCACAGCCCAGTTCCTCATCAAGGATCCTAAGGCAGAATGGACAAAGTGGGGCAAGCCTTACTTCATCGCATGGACCACAACTCCGTGGACCCTGCCTTCTAACGTGGCACTCTGCGTTGGCCCGAAGATTGACTACGTGGCCATCGAGACATACAACCTCTACAACGGCGAGCCGATGACGCTCGTTATGGCTGAGCCTCTTGTGGGTTCTTACCTCAAGGCAGACCAGGAGTGCAAGGAGGGCGACCTTCTGCCGTTCGACAAGGATAAGAAGGTGTGCCCGTGGCGCGTGGTTGACCACATGAAGGGTACGGAGCTTGAGGGTCTGCACTACGAGCAGCTCATGCCGTGGGTGAAGCCTTGCGAGAAACTGGACGACTTCGCTCCCGCTTTCGTAACAGAATATGCAGCAGCTCATCCTGAGAAGGTATTTACTTCTGAGGACGGACGCGACAAGTTTGTGGAGATGGAGGAAGAGGCATTCCGCGTAATCCTCGGCGACTACGTAACTACTGACGACGGTACGGGTATCGTACACATCGCTCCTACCTTTGGTGCTGATGACGCCAAGGTGGCAAAGGACGCCAACATCCCTGCTCTTTACCTTATTAATAAGAAGGGCGAGACACGTCCTATGGTTGACCTCCAGGGTAAGTTCTACTCTATAGAGGAACTCGACAACAACTTCGTGGCAGCTTGCGTGGACAAGGAAGCATACGGCCATCATGCCGGCGACTACGTAAAGAACGCATACGACCCGAAGTTTAACGTGGACGGCGTTTGGGACAAGGCTGCTTCAGAAAAGGCTGAAGACCTCAACATCGTGCTTTGCTACGAGCTGAAGCAGGAGGGCAAGGCATTCAAGAGCGAGAAGCACGTACACAACTATCCTCATTGCTGGCGTACGGACAAGCCGATTCTCTACTATCCGCTTGACAGCTGGTTTATCAAGGATACAGCTTCTAAGGAGCGTATGGTGGAACTCAACAAGACCATCAACTGGCAGCCCGAGAGCACAGGTACGGGACGCTTCGGCAACTGGTTGGAGAACCTCAACGACTGGAACCTCTCACGCTCACGTTTCTGGGGCACTCCGCTTCCTATCTGGCGTGACGCAGACCGTGGCGAGAAGTGCATCGGTAGCCTTGAGGAACTCTATGCAGAAATAGAGAAGGCTGTAGCTGCTGGCGTAATGTCAAGCAACCCGCTCAAGGACAAGGGCTTCGTACCGGGCGACTACAGCCAGGCGAACTATGACAAGGTGGACCTCCATCGTCCTTATGTGGACAATATTGTCCTCGTGAACGACGAAGGCAAGCCTATGTATCGTGAGACCGACCTGATAGACGTATGGTTCGATTCAGGTTCGATGCCTTACGCCCAGCTCCACTATCCGTTCGAGGGAGAGATGGCACGCGGCACAGAGGAAGACCGTCAGGCGCTCATCCACAGCACATACGAGGGAACAGCCATCCCGCCTAAGTTCTATCCCGCCGACTTCATCAACGAGGGCGTCGACCAGACACGTGGATGGTTCTTCACACTCCATGCCATCGCCACTATGGTGTTCGATAGCGTAGCATTCAAGAACGTTATCTCTACCGGACTTGTGCTCGACGCTAAGGGCAACAAGATGAGTAAGCACGTGGGCAATGTTACCAATCCTTTCGAGATGATTGACAAGTACGGAGCCGACCCCGTACGCTTCTATATGATGACCAATAGCGAGCCGTGGGACAACCTCAAGTTCGACCCGAATGGTGTGGACGAGACACGTCGCAAGTTCTTCGGTACGCTCTATAATACATACAGCTTCTTCGCCCTCTACGCTAATGTGGACGGCTTTGATGCAAAGACTCCGCAGGTGGAGCTGGCTAAGCGCCCGGAGATCGACAGATGGATTCTCTCTTCACTCAATACCCTCGTGATTGGTGTAGACCGTGAGCTTTCGTCTTACGACCCAACACGTGCAGGCCGCCTTATCGACGCTTTCGTAAATGACGACCTCTCTAACTGGTACGTACGTCTCAACCGTAAGCGTTTCTGGGGTAAGGAGATGAGTGAGGACAAGCTTAGCGCTTACCAGACTCTCTATACCTGCCTCATGACCGTGGCAAAGCTTCTCGCTCCGTTCGCTCCGTTCTATGCTGACGAGCTCTATCACGACCTTGGCGGCGAGCTTGAGAGCGTACACCTCGACAAGTATCCCGTGGCTGACGCTTCAGCCATCGACCACGACCTCGAGGAGCGTATGGCTATCGCACAGAAGATTACGTCTATGGTGCTCGCCCTGCGTCGTAAGGTGAATATCAAGGTGCGTCAGCCGCTGCAGCAGATTATGATTCCTGCCGTGGACGCTACACAGAAGGCACACATCGAGGCTGTAGCCGATTTGCTCCGCAACGAGGTGAATGTCAAGGAGGTGAACTTCATTGAGGGTCAGGGTATTCTCGTCAAGAAGGTAAAGTGTAACTTTAGGGTTATGGGTAAGAAGTTCGGCAAGCTTATGAAGGGCGTTGCCGCTCAGATGTCTGCCCTTGATCAGGATCAGATTGCCGCCTTCGAGAAGGCAGGAAGCATCACACTCAATGTGGAAGGTCAGGAGGCTCTCGTAGACGTGACCGACGTGGAGATTATCTCTGAGGATATCCCCGGATGGCTCGTTTCAAACGACGGCAATCTTACTGTTGCGCTTGAGGTAGAGCTCACTCCCGAACTCAAGAAGGAGGGTATGGCACGCGAGCTTATCAACCGCATCCAGAACATCCGTAAGGATAGCGGACTGGAGATTACGGACCGCATCCGCGTGACACTCGCTCATAACGAAGAGACTGACGCTGCCGTAGCTGCCTTTGCAGACTACATCAAGGGTCAGGTGCTTGCCGACGATATTGTCGTAGCTGCCAACGATGGCGCTCCGGTAGAGTTCGACGGCTTCACACTCAACATTACTGTAGAGAAGAACTAAAATCTTACTAACTCAGATATAAGTTTCGCATGCCCCAAGAAAGCATGCGAAACTTATTCATTAATCTAACAAAAACAAGTCTATGGCAGAAAAAACACGCTATTCTGATGAGGAACTCGAGGAGTTCCGTCAGATCATCAACGACAAGCTGGCTCTCGCACGCCGTGAGCTGAGCATCATGATGGGGCAGCTCAACAATTCTGACAATAACGGAGTGGACGACACATCGCCCACATACAAGGCCCTCGAAGAGGGAAGCGCCTCACAGTCGAAAGAAGAGATTGCACAGATGGCAGGCCGTCAGCAGAAGTTCATTCAGGGACTTGAGGCAGCCTTGGTGCGTATTGAGAACAAGACATACGGCATCGACCGTATGACAGGCGAGCTGATTCCGAAGGAGCGTCTTCGCATCGTTCCTCATGCCACACTCAGCGTAGCATCTAAAAATGCGAGGAAGAAGTAATGGCGGAAGCAAAACGCAGTAACACCCATTGGGGATGGATGGCGACGGCTCTGGTCTTCGCCATCCTCATTATCGACCAGATCATTAAGATTTGGGTGAAGACGCACATGTCCTTAGGCGAAGCCATACACGTTACTGACTGGTTCTACATCGAGTTTATCGAGAACAACGGCATGGCTTACGGTATGACTTTCATCAATAAACTTGTGCTCAGCCTCTTCCGCATGGTTGCCATAGGCTTCATCTCTGTCTTCCTGTATAAGGTTATACGAAGTGGCAGAAGCTTGGGATACATAACCTGCCTTTCAATGGTATTGGCAGGAGCAGCCGGTAATCTTATCGACTGTCTCTTTTATGGTCTAATATTCGAGGCTTCCACGCCATTCAGCATAGCTTCATTCACATCCTTCGGCGAGGGCTATTCAGAGTTCCTGCATGGCAAGGTGGTAGACATGTTCTATTTCCCGATTATCCAGACTACATGGCCCGACTGGATGCCTATGTGCGGAGGTCAGGATTTTGTATTCTTCTCGCCCGTGTTCAACTTTGCCGATGCTTGCATAAGCGTTGGCGTCGTGCTGCTCCTCATCTTCTATCGCGCAGAACTGGAGGTGATGGGTAAGGTGTGGAAAAATCAGGAGTAAAACGTATATTAATGAAACATATTCTCATCATTCTTGCCTTCGTGGCATCCGTCCTTGCTACGGTCGGATGTAAGCCCTCCATTCCGAGGCAATACATCCAGCCAGATGTAATGGCGGAGATACTTTACGACTATCATCTTGCAGATGGTGTCACCACCATCTCCACTCCAGGCGACACCATAGCCTTGAGGGCGTATAAGGCCAATATCCTTGCCAAGTATAAGGTGACAGAGGCGGAGTTCGACTCGTCGCTTGTATATTATGAGCGTCACACACAGATGTTCGAGGATGTATATAAGCGCCTTACCGAACGCCTTAACGACCGTCTGGCTTCGCTTGGCGGAGGAGGATATGGAGGCTTTGCTGACCTCTCAGGCTCTGACACCACCAATCTTTGGCACGAGGCTTCACACTTCATCCTTACGCCATACGTGGCTGCCAATACCTACGATTTCGCTTTGAAGGCAGATACGTCATATTATGCCGGAGACCGACTTATGCTCGACTTCGACGCTCAGTATATCTTCCAGGACGGTATGCGTGACGCTTGCGCCGTAATGGCTGTCACATACGAAGGCGACAGCGTGGAGTATGCCACCAATCAGATAACGTCATCCTCGCATTATCATCTTCAGATTAACAACACGTCACACAAGCGCATCAAGTCTGTTCGCGGATTCTGGCTTATCAATAAGGGTACGTCGTCGGACGCCACATCAGCTTCCACTCTCAAACTTCTTATCGTGAGCAACATCAGACTCGTCAGAATGCATGTGGCAGAGCCTGCTCCAACGCAGGGTGCAAGTGGCGACTCGCTTCTTAAGGTTAATCCTGACAGCATAAAGCCAGTACAGAATCGCCTACGAAGACCAGGCGCAAATCCTCAGGCTTCATGAGACACGTAGCAGCAAGCATAGTTGTACTCACGGACGGTAAGGAGATGCGTCAGGCATGCGTAGACGTACAAGGAGAGGAGGTGACAGCCATACGTCCCCTGACATACGAGACACCCTTTACGGAGTGGCTCGGTGGCACCATCGAGTTACGCCAAGAAAATGGTATCCTTATGGCATATCGCGATGGTGAAATCATAAAAGAATAAAAATACTAAACCATTAATTTTAATACATTCATATTATTATGCTTAGTGTAAACGAACTTGAAGATCGCCTTATCGACCTCGCTTTTGCTGAGGATATCGGCGATGGTGACCACACCACATTATGTTGCATTCCCGAGACAGCCATGGGCAAGTCTCATCTCCTCATCAAGGAGGACGGCATCCTTGCCGGAGTGGAAGTGGCAAAGCGCGTATTCGCACGCTTCGACCCTGAGATGAAGGTGGAAGTGCTCATCGGCGACGGAGCACACGTTCGTAAGGGCGACATCGCCATGGTGGTTAGCGGCAAGGTGCGCTCGCTCCTTCAGACAGAGCGCCTTATGCTCAACATCATGCAGCGTATGAGTGGCATCGCCACTATGACCAACAAGTACGTGGAGCGTCTCAAGGGAACCAACACTCACGTCCTCGACACCCGTAAGACCACTCCGGGTCTGCGCATGCTTGAGAAGCAGGCTGTGAAGATTGGCGGCGGCATGAACCATCGTATCGGACTTTTCGACATGATTCTTCTCAAGGACAACCACGTCGATTTCGCAGGAGGCATCGCAAACGCCATCAACCGTTGCCACGAATATCTGCGTGAGAAGGGACTTGACCTCAAGATTGAGATTGAGGTGCGCAACTTTGACGAGCTTCGTCAGGCTATGGAATGCGGTGGCATCAACCGTATCATGCTCGACAACTTCTCTGTTGCCGACACACGCAAGGCCGTAGAGATGGTGGCTGGACGCTTCGAGACTGAATCAAGCGGCGGTATCACTTTCGACACAATCCGCGACTATGCAGAATGTGGCGTCGACTTTATTAGCGTGGGTGCCCTCACACACTCTGTGAAGGGACTTGATATGAGCTTCAAGGCTTGCTAATAACCTCTTCCTAACCCCAACAACAAAATCTTATAATCATGAAAATTCTTAATAAGATACTTCGCGTGGCGCTTCCTTCGCTCCTCGCGCTTTCGTTCGCCGAGGCAGAGGCTTGTACAAACCTTATCGTAGGCAAGAAGGCGAGTGTTGACGGCTCAGTAATGGTGTCGTATAATGCTGACGATTATGGCATGTTCTCCGGACTTTGTCATTATCCTGCCGGCGTACATGCCAAGGGCGAGATGCGCAAGATATTCGATTGGGATTCTGGCGTCTATCATGGTGAAATTCCTGAGGCTCACGTTACCTATAACGTCATCGGCAACATCAACGAGTATCAGCTCTCCATCGCCGAGACCACGTATGGCGGACGCGAGGAAATGATTGACACTACCGGTATTCTCGACTACGGATCGCTCATCTACGTTGCTCTCCAGCGCGCCAAGACAGCACGTGAGGCGATAAGCGTAATGACCTCTCTCGTTGAAAAGTACGGATATTGCTCAAGCGGCGAGACATTCTCCATCTGCGACCCTAACGAGGCGTGGATAATGGAGATGATGGGCACGGGTCCTGGCAGCAAGGGCGTAGTTTGGGTGGCTATGCGTATTCCTGACGATGCCATCTGCGCTCACGCCAATCAGAGCCGTATCGGCAAGTTCGATATGAAAGACAAGAAGAACGTGCTCCATTCGAAGAACGTCATTTCTTACGCACGTAAGATGGGATGGTTCAGCGGTAAGGATGCCGACTTCTCTTGGAAGAACACATATGCTTTCCCTGACTTCTCAGGTCGTCGTGCATGTGACGCTCGTGCATGGAGCTTCTTCAATCGCTTCAAGAAGGGCTTCGATCGTTATCTGCCTTGGGCTCTTGGCAAGGACCCCAACGCTGAGGACATGCCGCTCTGGGTGGTTCCTGACCGCAAGCTTAGCGTTCACGACGTAGAGATGGCCATGCGCGACCATTATGAGAACACACCTATGGCGCTCGATTCTGCCAATATAGGTGGTGGTGTCTATCAGATGCCTTATCGTCCTACGCCTCTTTCTTTCAAGGTGGACGGCAAGACCTACTTCAATGAGCGTCCTATCTCTACCCAGCAGACTGCTTTCACTTTCGTGTCGCAGCTACGCTCGTGGCTCCCGAGAGAGATTGGTGGCATCACATGGTTCGGCAACGACGACGCCAACATGGTGGCTTACACTCCGGTATATTGCAACAATACGGTAGTGCCCGAGTGCTATAACACTCCTGGTGCAGACGCCGTGACTTTCTCAGACAAGAACGCTTTCTGGGTGTGCAATTGGGTGAGCAACATGGTTTATCCGCGTTACTCGCAGCTCTTCCCTGAGCTTCAGGCTGTTCGCGACAGCCTTGAGGCAGACTATTTCGCTCGTCAGGCTGAGGTGGAGAAGCACGCTCTCGAACTTTATGGTTCAGATAAAGCTGCTGCTGTGGCTTACCTCAACGCTTACAGCAACGACAAGGCTCAGCAGATGCTTGCTCATTGGCGCGACCTTGCCACTCTCATCATCGTCAAGTATAACGATATGGCTGTGAAGCGCACCAAGGACGGAAAGCTCACACGTTATGTTGACCGCCCCGGATATCCTGAAGCTTTCGCAAAGAAGCTCGTAAAGGAAACGGGTGACTGGTACGAGTCGAAGTAAAGATAATAGGATATAATTGTAATCATAAAGGACATGTTTTCTTAAGCAAGAAGACATGTCCTTTTTTTGAATATTAACATTTTGATTATTCTATCCTAACAATCTCCTTACACATATTTATAACCTTCGGATCGTGAGTGGCTATAATCATCGTATGCTTGGCGTAACGGCTGAAAAGATTGTCAAGCAACTTTGTTTTAGTCTCTTCATCCAGAGCTGTGGTTATTTCGTCAAGAATCAGAATGTCTCCACCATGCAGCAGACCGCGAGCAATGGCTATGCGTTGAGCTTGTCCCTCAGACAAGCCTCCTCCCTTTTCATAGCATAATGTGTCAAGCCCGGACGGAAGGCTCTGCACGAAGTCGGCACAACAAAAGCGGAGCATATCCATCATTTCTTTGTCTGTTGCCTTTGGATTGCCCAACAAGAGATTGTCCCGAATGGTCCCATGTATAAGTGTATTGCCTTGAGGCACGTATATGCAATTACATCGCACATCAGGTGAAACCCCATATTGGCCTTTCTCGTTATATACGTTCACGCTTCCTTTCTGAGGGGCAGCAAGAGCAACCATCATTTTCAGCATAGTGGTCTTGCCAGTTCCCGTTTTGCCTAAAAGAGCCGTTGAAGTTCCAGGACGGAAATTTATGGATATATTGCTGAACACGTCCTGTGAAGACTGGTCATAACGAAAAGTCAGGTTGTCAATACGAATGCCGCATGGTCCTTCCATTCTTATTGGATTGTCACAATGTTCAGTTTCTCCGTTCACTATTTCCATCAACCTTTCCGCAGAAGTGACAGCATTAATGAGTGCTGGCAATATTCCTGCAAAATCCCGTATCGGCCGATACATCTTGGTTATCAGTTGCAGAAATGCTGTCATCCCGCCAAAAGAAAGTGTGCCCGCCTGCATCCGTAATGCAGCCCAAAGAAACGTCATTATATATATCAATGATTCTCCAGCATTTACGATACCGCTTGTAAGTATCGAAAAGGAAGTGAATCTCTTCATGTCGCCATACAGATGATCTTGATCAGAAGAGAAGCGTCCAAGCATCGTTTGTGAAGCCTCAAGAGCTTTTAGTAACGGTCGGTTTTGTATGCAGTCCTGAATGACAGCTTGAATGTTACTTTCCGAGGTACGTATCTTCTTCGTATACTCACGCATTTTCATGATATATCTTCTGCTGATTATAAACGATATAACAATAACAGCAAGAATTACAAGTAGCAGAAAATGGTCAAGTAAATACAAACATACAAATGCCGCTATGGACATTATCAAACCACAAATAGAGTTGGGAATCTTGTAGCCTATAAAGTTTATGATAGTGGCTACGTCTATCTCAATACGGTTAACGATGTCTCCAGAATGAAGCTTTACGTCATTTCTGCTTGTTAACAATTTCTGCAAAATATGCTGTCGCATATTGTTCTTGGCACGAGTGCCAGCTATGTTGCCTATCCATGTGCTGAATGCCTTTAATGCAAACCCCAATACTATAAGGAAAGTAAGGATACAGATGGAATGAAAAACAGATTCGGTTGTCTTTACGGCTGTGCAATCTACAACCCTCTTTACAGCCCAAATCTGTAGAAGGCTGACCGCAACTTCTGCTATGCCGAGAAGCAATGCCATGAAAACAAGCGTACGATATGTTGCCATTGTGCGTAATAAATAACTTGACATTGAACGCCAACGTGCCTTGTCATATCTGGTCTTAAAATTATGATTCTGTTCTGTTTTCATAGTATTCTTATGCTTTCATTTTAGATTTGTTATGTTCAACATTCAATGATGAAATGTTGGTAGTCTTTGCAAAGTTAATGCTTTTCTTTTATCAATCGAAGCTGAATAGTAAAAAATGAATTTCATCATCCGCTGAACAGCCCACATAGTCTTCTTGTCAGAAAAACATGTTCTTCATGTCTTCTTGTCTAAAACATGTCTTCCCGTCCAATGCAAATATCGTCCCAAGAGTAAAAACCTGTTACAAAATAAAAATTGATTTTAGAGTTTTTGAGAGCCGTTTTTTATGGTTTATGTTGCGCTTCTGACATTCTGATTTATCAATACAGCCTCTCTTACACTCCAATAGTAACGCTATAAGAGTGCAAGAGAGGCTGTATTGTATGATAATAGAGGCTGTATCGGAGTGTAAAAGTGGCTCTATAGCAACCCTATAGTGCTTGTTTAGCTCCGCCATTCATTGCACACTTCTCTTCTTAGCAGCATAATCTGCTGTATGTCAGCATACTGTCGCTGCACGCTCAAAACTCAAAAATTTCGTACCAGAGATTTATTAGTGCGCTGAACGAGGAGTATTGAGCGTTAGAAATGCAAATATCGTGTCGGACGGTGTGCCGTCCGAATTAGTTCCATTGGGTAGTCACCCATGAGTTCGAGCGCCACGGCTTCCGCAAGAACAAGTCTATGGAGAAGCAGCCGGAGTCCGAAGAAGACCTTCTCGAACACCGTACCGACGGCACCGATGCCTTCGATATGCTCTATATCGGCTGCGAAAAGTTCCCCCAACACGATTTGTACCCAATTTGCGTGGGTGGGGTGAGATAATGCAATAAAATCGGAGAATTGCCGTTTTATAGGAAAAGTCTATTAATTTTATGAGAAGCAACAAAAATGAATGACAATGTAATTGCATACATATTATCTCTTGTTTGTATAATATTTATACTAATTGAAATAGTATCTGTCAATAAAAAGAAAGGAATGGCAGACCTCATCGTGTTCTTTTATTACTCATGCCCTTTGTATTACTTCATGTTATATAGGGGGTATGGTGGAGCAGCATTTACTTGGTGGTTTTATCTGTTGTTACTTACATTCATTCATTTGGTAATCTTGGCGTTCCGATTTGTCAAAATCATTGTTGCCAAACGTATAAGACGGAGAAATAAAAGCTACAAAAATGGAGAATTGCCGTTTTTATGATGTAACTTTGTGAAGAACAATGCAAAATGATATGGAAAATAACACAATGCCAAATGAGCTGATAATTTCTGAAAATGAATTTAATGCACTAATAAAGAGTCAGCCAGATGTGAGATACCAATATGCTCTTAAAAGAATTGTTGACACTGAAACTATCTGGTCTATTGTCGATAACAATGGTGCATTTTTTATTCCGTCTTATGGTAACGAGCGGTTGTTTCCGATATGGTCTTCCAAGGAATATGCCCATGCGTTTTGTGTAAAAGACTGGTCTAATTGGAAAATTGAAGCCATAAGTCTTGACACTTTTGAGAATTCTATCATAGACTTCATATGTAAGGAGGAACTTTCGATTAATGTTTTTTCCAACAGGGCAAGAAGTATTGGGTAAAGTTGTTGGGCTGAATCAATTTGCTGAAGATTTAAGTCATGCATTAGAAGATTATAAGTAATATTATGAACAATTTTTGTTTTTGGGGAATATTAGCGTCTATAACAGGAATTGCAATAATGTTTTCAGTTATTAAGCACAAAAAGTCGGTAAGTGCCGTAAAATATGGCACTTACTTGATTTTTTCAATTTTGATGATATGCTTAGGAATAACAACCATCTTATTTAAAAGATATGATAGTATTTGTGCAATATTCTATGGTATTACATTCCTAAATATCACATACAAAGACAGGTGTAATTTCCCACCGAGTTTTACAATAGCCTATATTAGTTATCTTAAAGGATATGTTGTTGGTTTTGGGTCTATAATGTATGCTTTGTTTAGAATTTTTGAATAGTAAGAAGAATGGAAATATTAAAGATTTATTGAAGCGGAATTCCTCCTAATCCGCCTTTCCATATAATGCCTTTGTCTTGCGCCCAACCAACGTAGGACAAGGGCTTTTCCTTTGTGGGCAGCAGCCATCGGCATCATCTCCTGTTACGCTTCGCTTCATCTGCACCTTTTTTGGTGAAAACAACCTGAATCAGAAGAAGACCTTCTCGAACACCGTACCAACGGCACCGATGCCTTCGAAACACTCTATATCGGCTGCGAGAAGTTCCCACAGTACGATTTATACCCAATTGCGATTGGTGGACACGGCTCTTTCATTTAAGATAAAAGTAGAGACATAGTATCCCTTACCCAGTTCATTACGAATCGGGGTAACTTGACAATGCTGTATGTCAGAAAGTTAATCTTCTGTCAAAAATCTAAAATTCATCATTTTTGGTATAGGAAACGCAAAAGTCTGGTAAAACTCATAGATACATATCTCATAAGTTCAGCCATGCCCTTTTTCTTGTCAGACCTTTTTTTCCGAAGTCTTTTCCATGTCGAGAACACGGAATGGACTATTCTTTGTATGGAGTCAAGATTGCGGGCAGCTTTTGGCGACTTGCGTTTTATCCTGCCTTGCAGCAAATTGAAATCCAGTGCCCAATGCATGCTTTCTATCGACCAATGGTTTCGCACCAATGAGCCCAATGCCGGAGTGCTCGTTGGCAGACTGCTCACATACAGCCTCTTTTCAGAGGTATGTGCGCCAGATTTCTTCCTTACCGTTTCGGATTCATATTCTATAATCGCTATAAAATAACAACAATTTTAAGAGAGCAAAGAAATCTTAAATGAAAGAGCCGTGACAGTGACGTTAAAATACCGATATTTAGGGATTGTGCATTCTTTGAAAACGAGATATCTTTGCACCCAAAAAAGACAATCTTATGAAATTCGATTTTATAAATTATAAAAAAAGAAGAACAGGCTGTGTTCTTTTACTAATCTTTCTTTATTCCTTGTTCAATCAATCTGCTATGGCTCAACGGGTTTTGTCTGGGAGTGTCAGAAGCATTCAGGATAAATATCCCTTAATAGGTGTAACTATACAATTAGAGCATACTTCAATCGGAACAACTACAGATGAGCAAGGAAATTACGAATTAAAGAATATTCCTATAGGTAAGTCAACTATAGTATTCTCGTGCGTAGGTTTGAAAAGAATAACCAAAACTGTATTCTTTTCAGAATCAGAGAAGAACAAGGTTTTAGATGTCCTTATGGAAGATGCAAATATGCAACTTGACGGTGTGGAGGTTGTAGGCATCAGCGAAAGGCATGAGATACGAGAAATTAAGCAACAGGGTGTTCCTGTTACGGTAATAGATGGCAAAACGTTGGCAGGGCGAGGTACCTCTATAAGTGAGGTGCTCAACCATCAAACCGGCGTAAAACTCAGACAAACCGGAGGGGTTGGAAGTCAGACCAAAATAAATGTTAGAGGCTTGGAGGGCAATAGAGTTCAAATATATATGGATGGTTATCCATTAAACACTCCTGATGGGAACTTTTCCATAAATGACATTCCACTTCAGTTCATAGACCGTATAGAAATATACAAAGGTATTGTTCCTCCAGAGTTTGGAGGAGATGGATTGGGAAGTGCTGTCAATGTAGTGACAATTGATCCCGATAAAGATTTTTACGATTTGGCTTATAAAATGCAAAGTTACGGAACGCATGAGGGCAGTGCGACTGTTCGCCATTTTTTCAATAAAATAAACACGGCTATGACGCTATATGCAGGAGGAACTTTAGCGGCAAATGATTATACCATAAAATCACCCTATGTAGAAGGATTAAAAATAAAACGAGACCATGATCATTTGAAAATGATTGACTACGCTGTAAGTTTCAATTTTATGAATGGCTATTTCAATGAAGCTGAATTAGAAATTTTAGGATACGCTAATAGAAAAGAGATGCAAGGTATCGAAACCAATATCCGTCATACCTTCAACAAAGCTTTCACTACAGGTGGAACTTTACATTTAGAAAGAAAATCTTTCCTTGCTAACAAATTGGATATGAAATTTAATGGAGGCTATCTGTACACTAATTCATGTCTGAACGATACATCTTCATATGTATATGACTTCTATGGCAACAAACGCCCAAATAGCTACAAAGGTGAAAAAGGAAGTGTACCAAACCTTTCAGACGACCACACTCATGACATTCGTTTCAATCTGAATTTAAAATACCATTTGATACCTAATAAAATGTCTGTCAATTTCAACAATGATTTTCGATATGTTACTCAGGAGGCTAACGATCCGGAAGCAGAAAAATTCTTGAAAAAAAGACTTTGTGGACTCCAATCAGATGTGACAGGTCTTATTTCTTCTCTGTCTTTCGAAAACAAGTGGTTCAATGACAAACTTACTTCCGTTATTACCGGGCGATATTATCATTTTGGAGTGAACGGTGAGACGGTAGATTTGACATATGGGTCGGAAAGTGAACCGGTCAAGACCGACCGCACAGGAGACAATTTGGGCTATAGCATTGCCTTGAAATATGATTTACCCCGACATTGGTATCTGAAAGCAGCATTGGAACATAATTATCGTTTGCCGCGATATGAGGAAATCCTTGGGGATCGTATCACAACCCAGGTCAATACGGCATTGAACCCTGAAATGGCGAACAATTATAATTTAGGGGTAATATATGACCACTACTACAATAATGAATCACGGTTGCAATTTGAAGCAAATGTATATACGACAAAAGTAAAGAACATGATGTATATGCTTGCGCAAGCGGGATATTATAAATATCAGAATTTAGGCGAAGCTTTGCTATATGGTGCAGATGCCGAAGTAAAATGGGATATAAACCGGAATTGGTTCGTGTCGCTGAATGGTACTTGGCAAAAATCGCTTGACTATTCCAAATATCTGTTTGGTACAAATACACCAAGCCAAACCTATAAAATGCAGTTACCACATATACCTATTCTATATTTCAATTGGATGGTAGATTACCGAAAGGACAACCTCTTTGGTGGTCGGAATCAATATACTCGTATTTATTATGAAGGAGGATATACCGACAAGTATTATTATGGTTACGAACTGAGTAAAAATCAAAACTATAAAATACCTGGGACATGTATTCATACCCTCGGCCTTGAATATGGTATATGCAGACGGAAGATAATATTCGGAGCGGAATGTCACAATATTCTCAATACCGATGAGATGACCAACTTTAATTATCCGTTGGCAGGTCGACTTTTCTCGCTTAAAATCCGATTTACTTCACTTGACTGGTAAACAATAAATATAATAAAATGAAAATGAAAATGAAAAATTTAATTCTATTAGCAGTATGTCTGTCAGGAGGCTTTGCATTGACCTCCTGTGACAGCAGTAATGACGATCCGCTACCACCCATGACAGAGGGGAAGGCTAACATGATTCTCGCAATCGACATGGCTCCTCAAGCTTCTATGGGATACATCGTCCCTGTTCAGAACACTTCCAATGAAAATATCAGCTTTACCAACGCCCATGAGGTGAAGAGCACCCCTTATCTTGCCACATATAAGGATTGGGTGTTCAGTATCGGTGGTGCGGCTGATGCGAATGTATATAAATTCATCCGCAATGATGACGGTACATTAACCAAGGCTGGACAAATCCAAGTGGACCGTATGGCGCCTATGGCTGGAAACATGTTAGTGGTTAATGATACAAAAGCCTATGCGACGGCACCGATTGAAAACAAAATCGTAATCTTCAACCCGACCACTATGGAAAGGACAGGTGAAATAGACCTTGCAGACTCGCGATGGGGTGCAGAGGGCAGCAATACCCCTAACCCTATAGGTCTGTTCTTGCGTGACAACATTCTATATGTAGGACTAGGACAGTTTGACAACATGCCTATTTGCAAAAAAGGTGCACATGTTCTGTTAGTGGATGCCACAACCGATAAACCTATAAAGAAAATCGTTGATTATCGGTTGTCTGCCGCTACCGTTATCGGTGTAGGTGCAATGTTTGTTGATGAAAAGAACGATTTATATATTCCCTGCTGGGGATCTTATGGCTACGTACCCGATCAATACTGTGGACTGCTACGTATAAAGAACGGCGAGACTGATTTTGACAAGGATTATTGCTTCAATCTTACAGACAGAACGTGGACGGGTGTAGAAGGAGGAAAATTACAATATGTACTTTCCTATCACTATGCAGGAAACGGAGAGTTGTATTTCTTTGGTTATTGTCCCGCATTCATTGGGGCGTCAGGGCCAGACTATATCAACGACAAAACAAATTATGCTTTCAAAGCAAATCTGTATAACTGTACAGGAGAAGTCCTTAATTTTCCGCGAACCAATGGCTATAGTTGTGCCATAAATCACAAAGACAACAAAGTCTATTTTGGATTGGTAACCGAATCCAACGGAGCAGGATTATTCGAATACGACAGAAATACAAAAAAATGTAGCCAATCACCTGTAATAAAATCTCAGGGAACCATTATGGATATGGTTATTTATTGAAAAAAAAACACACTTTAAACCACAAAATCCCCTGCTAAAATTTTGGTAGGGGATTTTGCTTTTTGTGTTTATTTTAACTTAAATTTGTACACTATATTATACTAATTTCATTTTGCCCTCTCTCAATCTTCCAATCATACCGACCTTCCGCCACATCGGCAACCTCATCCCGGGTTTGCCGATGTTTCGTTTCGTCAAAAGGCTGTCGGCTCTCCGCATATCCGGACTACGCCCGTTGTCCAGCACGGTGCCGCGCTCGGCTTTGCCATCCACGCAGATTATCTCCTTGCCGCTATCGTTTTTGAGCAGTTCACCGTGAAAGACTTCTACAAACCGCTGCATCCTGTCTGCCATGGCCAGATCGTCAATGCCGTTATCCACACGGCAAAGAGTTGCTTCGGAAGGGACACCGTTCCTTAGCATACCCATTTTTCGGAATTTACCAAGATTGTATTTGCCGAACTCCATTATCTGGGCACGTCCAATGCACCCCGACGCACGTCCAAGTATTATCAGCATGATGATGTCATCAAGTCTGTGACGAATATTTCCTTTGCCTGACCTTCTAAAATCAGGGATGGAGGAGGAAAATTCCTTCAGTCTATACAAAATACCACCTCGTGATCCGAATTTATTTACTACTTTTGTAATCTGATTGTGTGCATCCGCTTCAATCGAAAGAACTTGGTCGAGTGGCTTGATTTGATTCATAACAGTTTGATTTTCACCTATAAAGTTACGAAAAATCTGCCATTCGACCTATTTATTTAAGCACTTATTTCACTGAAAATCAAAGAAATCCGTATCACGCGGAAGCATATCTGTCAATCATCGAATCGCCACATGAATCATGAACCGTGCAGGCAAAAAGTTCCCTCACCATACAAGAAAACAACCGCTATAAAATAACAACATTTTTAAGTGAGCAACGAAATCTTAAATGAAAGAGCCGTGATTGGTGGAGTAAGATAATTGCTCATTTTTGCAGAAAATAAGAAGAAACTCTGTATCTTTGTCGCAATAAAAATAAGAAGAAGTATGAAAAAGGCAGTTTTTATTCTACTCATTTTTTGTAGTTTCCTTGTAGTATGGGGATGCAATAAGAATAAAACGAAATGTGTTCCACAGAAAGAAGCAACTTCTGATTCTTCTATGAGAAGTAATGACGACACTCTAAGCCTTATGATAGAGCATGAGGTTGACGATGTTGATTATGGCGTGATTATAAAACGTGGCGACAAGACCATTCATCGCTTCGGATACAAATATCCTGAAGATGATGATCTTGTACCAAATGAAGAACGTATTGATAGTTGTCTGTTGACTGACTTGAATTTTGACGGTATAAAAGAAGATGTGCTGTTTTATTTGGGTAGCTTTGGTGCTTCTGGCACTGAACATTTTGATGCATGTGTTTGGAATCCTAATACTGAGCATTATGACAAAATTGAAGAATTCAAAGATATTCCAAACCCCAAAATCAGCGACAAATACAAGTGTATTCTTTCAAGAGTGTATGTTTCTTCCGCAGAGAACGAATATGCAAAATATGTATGCACCAATGGACATCTCATTAAGGTTGCCGAATTGAGACAATATTGGAAAGGGAACATTTATCCAGAGCGAGACAGGGCTGTTTATGAAGAGCATTTTATTAAAGCTAATGTTTGGAAGAGAAACTTGAAACTTAATCAAATCAGCGATTTTTGGAAACCGGTCGTACCGTTTTGATTATATCCAATTGGAGTTGGTGAGGTCATATAAAAATAAAAGAAATTATGGGTAAATATCGATTTCCATAATTCCTTTCTAATATTTTTTCTTTTTAATGAGTTGTAGATGTATGCCTGTAAAGGTAAAAGAAAAGAGCAAAATATAAACTCAATAATAAATGTTGTTAGTGAACTTATCAGAAAGGTCAATATGTAGTTTTCATTAAAGTTTTCAATATGAAGTATATTATAACATTTGCAATGTGTTTGTTCTTGATGTGCTCTTGTGACAATCATGATTTTGAACTATCTGAAAAAGAACAAGTTTTTTACATCAACCAAATGCTGCATTTTTCCATTGAGCCATGGGACAGCCTTAGCAAAGCATATACTTATGACTTTTTCCTACGAACCCCGAAACCATACAAGGAAGTTGACACCATTTATTTAGAGAGGAAGATTCCAAATAAATTTAAAGTAATTGAAACCTCTTCATACACACGAGAATATAATCGCGACCCTTCATTCATAAAATTATTGCCAAATACACAATATATAGTATCACATACTGGAATGGGCGCCAGAGTAAAAATTTTCAAATATTATTATACTGACCCTTTTGGTAAATTACATGCTAATGATTCACTGAATGAACATATTAACGTGGACTCCATCCGAATCCACCTTAATAGATAAAGCATTTGTCTTGCGCCCAACCAACGTAGGACAAGGGCTTTTCCTTTGTGGGCAGCAGCCATCGGCATCATCTCCTGTTACGCTTCGCTTCATCTGCACCTTTCGGGTGAAAACAACCTGAATCGGAGGAAGACTTCCTCGAACACCGTACCGACAGCACCGATGCCTTCGATACCCTCTACATCGGCTGCGAGAAGTTCCCACAGCATGATTTATATCCAATTGCTATTGGTGGAGTAAGATAATTGCTAATTTTTGCAGAAAATAAGAAGAAACTCTGTATCTTTGTCGTAACAAAACCTACTTTATGGAACAACTATTATTCATCGTATTGGCAGTTGTCATCATTTTCGCCTTGTTGTATAAGTGGAAAAAGCGGACTGAGAAAAAGATGGGCAACGATTTGAACGCTCTCATTGAAGCTAATGACTGGCGGGGAGTGTGTCGTATTTTACGCAAGCAACTGATTGTTTGGGGACTTGTGCTTGTGTTGTGTATTGGATTATTGGTGGCTCGAATAATGAGTGGCGGACAATTCTATACACCTATAATTGTTTGTGCTTTCTTGGCATGGAGATTCTTCAAGTTGGTAAACCTTTACATGATTTCGTACAAGAACATGAAAGTAGTGGAGGTAGAGAGTGAAGACAATATACCGCCTTTGCCTTCCATTGAGTGGTTTCTTCAAGGTTGTAAAGTTACCCATGTAGATGTACCTTCGCCAGAGATTAAGCAGTTGTGGCTTGATGCTTACGAGAGGCAAGCAAGAAGGCTTTAGCCCAGTTCTGTTGGCTGTAGACAGTTGTTTTTTCGAATCACTTGATGACAGTTCTGAATGGTATGATGAAACCAAGCGTCAGGAGTGGCAATCTAAAATGTTGGCATCAAACTTAAACGATGGAGCTTCTATCCTGCATGAAAGAATGGAACAGGTAAAGGAAGAATACAGCGATGCAGAATGGAAGAATGATGTTGTTGGTACAGATGAGAATATTGAGCCTATCAATGATTTTGAAATTGTAGAAGGCACGGATCTCTATCTTGTTGAAGTTCCCGTGAAAGAACCATGGAAAGTATTTGCGTATATTTCGTTTGGTGACTGGAATGAATGTCCGAAAGCTGAAGAACACATGGCAATAGCCAAATATTGGTATGAGAAACATGGTGCGTGTGCAGCATATATTTCAAATGATGTTGTTGAGTATTATCTGCCCAGTTCAGTGATGGGTGATACAATGCCTATTGCAGAGGAACATTTGGGATACAGTGCGGATATTTTACAAGGAAACAATCTTGCATCCCTTTCTTCTCAACTTAAAAAATCCACAATATGGTATTTCTGGTGGGATTGATTTATTGAAGTGAAACACTGCCTAATCACCCTTTCCTATACGCCTTTGTCTTGCGCCCAACGCAGGATGAAGGCTTTTCTTTTTTCAGCGGTATGCTCCGTCTTCAGCACCTCCATCGCTTCGCTATTTGCACCTTTGGCTTTTGCAATCTCTCAGGCGTGAGAGTCAATCACATAAGGTAGCCAATCCCGATTTTCAAAGGAGTAAGGCGTGGCGCACCGCCTTTCCTGCACTTTGTACATCTTTTCTATGCTGTTGTCTTGGTGGCTTGCTCCACCGTCCCATGCAATGTCTGTGGACGAATCGGCTTTTATTTCGCCACCAAAATGACAAGTATTCATATTAGCCTTTTCTCATCCGTTCCACACTCTCATTAGTGAATGAACTCCGATACTGCTGATGTTCATTTTTGTAGCCACAAGCGCATCCACCTTTCTGCTTGCCTTAAAGATAGGTATCTGTCTTCCATGATTTCATCATGGAAGAAGTAGCCATCCCATCCTATGATGACAACAGAGATTGCACAATTCATATCACCAGTCTTCTTATTTTATTATTCCGGAGTAATATTCTGAAGTGGTGTTCTTTAGTACCAAATCATTTTATTTGTTCGACGTGAAGCATTTACCAAATGTAATCATATGTCTATGGACAAAGAGCGGCGAAATTCAGGAATGTCGCCGCTGCATCTCCCTCAAATACGACTTCTACAAAGGCACAAGACGAATGAAGCTACTGGACTCCAACGAAATCCGGCAGCTTCGAGATGTGTGTATATTTGAGGTGAATGGGATTGAGGTGTATATGTAAATTTTTCACCTATTACATAACAACATTAGCTGATTTTTATTACTTTTGCAGCGTAATACCAAAATCAGTCAAGTATGAAAAAACTTCTATTTACCTTGTGTTGCATGATTTTTGCAATAGCATCATTCGCACAATCCAATGTCCATATCAAATTTATGGGTATTCCTGTTACAGGTACAATCGCACAATTTCAAGCGAAACTGGTTGCGAAAGGTTGTACTTATAACAAAGTTGCCAGTGCATCTATTTCTAATGGAACAAGGGCATTCAAAGGCACTTTTGTTGGAAATAAAGTAGACATCTATGTTTACTATGATACCAACACAAAGATAGTCTATAGGACAAAAGCTGTGGTCAGCGGTGTTTCCGAAGATATAGCGGAGCAAGAGTATTCTAAAGTCAAAAAACTACTGTCTCAAAAATACGGTTCTGACTCTGAAGATATGTATGTCGGAACAAAGGACGGCAAGGAATCTGTTTCATTTATTTCTGCAAATGATGAAGGAGAAATAAATGGTGCAATCGACCTTTTCATAACACAGGATGAAGAATCTTGGATTCGTTCTCCATATAACTACAATTTACACATAGATTATAATGACCGTATAAATACAAACAAACATAACAGCCAACAGCTTGATGAAATATAAAAAACGCCAATCTGCAGTAATGAAATTCAATTACTGGGTATTCTTCTTGATTTCTGCTTTATTTGTCGGCTGTTCTTCATCTAATGATGATAATGAAGAACAGGTTAAGAATAATCTTACAATTGATATTTCCGACATTAAAGGAACTTGGTATGTAACAAAATCCACCTCACAAAATTGGGATGGAATTGTTTTGGTGTTGAATGATAGGCAAAGCTGTAGTTGGACGCAACGGGATGGAGAATATGTCGGCCCATATTATTTTTTGGAAAATGTTAATGACAAGACACTGAAAGAACAATGTGGACTTTTGGGTATTGAGCCCACATCTGCCAATCGAATTCATATCGGGAAAATAAACATTTCGAAATTCGCTACAGAAGAATCGAACTATCAAGAGGTATATCGCTCACAATTAAATATTACTTGCGATTTACGTCCTTATCTTCCATCTAAGAACAGTCAGGTCTTTATTGATAATAAAGTAGACCATGACGCATGGTATTTTTGGGTAGATAGTGACTTTAGTTATAAATTTGAGATTACCGCATATACGAATAATTCGATGAAGCTAAAATTGGTAGAAAGTGATTTTCGCTTTGCTGACTATGAAGAGAAATATCCATTGAGAACGTCTGTTGGTACAGAGTTAACCTTGGAAAGATCTATACGCGAATGATGAAAAGATGCTGTGTCATTATATTAAAATATATGTGACGCATTTGTAAAAATACGTAAAAACATCCTTAGTACAAAACTTTGTTGGTCATTTAACAATAAATAATATGAAGAAAATCTTAATTTCACTCTTATTTGTGTTGGTTTCGGCTGTTAGCGCCAACGCTCAGTTGCTTTATCGCGTGTCGGGTGCCGACCTTAAAAAGCCGTCGTACGTCTTCGGTACCTTCCACTTTGCCAACTCGCCTTTTGTCGACCAGGTTGCCGGTGTGCGCCAGGCGCTCGACGCTACCGACCAGGTGTATGGCGAATTGAATTTTGATGTTATGCTAAACCCGGACAGTATGCAGGTTATGCAGAAGCACATGCTCCTGCCGGAGGGCAAGACCTTGAAGACGGTGCTAACCCCCGAGCAGTACAAAAAGCTTGATGCTGTGCTGGTAGACTATATGGGTGTAGGTCTAAGCAACCCTATGGTGGCTCAGCAGATGGGCAAGATGTCGCCCGCCACGCTGCTCACACAGCTTATGGTGTTGCAGTATCTCAAGGCTCACATGGGCGAGTTCGACCCTACAAACCTTATCGACCAGTACTTCCAAAAGCAGGCCAAGCAGAACAACGAACCTGTAGGCGGACTTGAGACGCTGTCGTTCCAGGCAAGTCTGTTGTACGGCGCGCCGCTCAAAAGACAGATCCAGCAGCTCGACTGCTTCCTTAACAACCTCGACTATTATGCCCAGTTTACCGAGCGCATGGTCAAGGCTTACTACGCACAGGACGTCAAGGCTCTGCTTGACCTTATGAACGAGAAGTTCAACACAACGTGCGACAGCACTCCTGAAGAGATGGCACAGCTGCTCGACAACCGCAACCTCGACTGGGCAAGTCGTATGCCTGCCATCATGAAGGCTGCCCCAACCTTGTTTGTTGTGGGTGCCGGACACCTGCCTGGCAGTAAGGGCGTGCTTAAGTTGCTGCAGGAAAAAGGATACACGGTTGAGGCTGTTAAGCCTTAACTGTATACAGAGACTACTATTTCGGGCTCTCCGATAGCTGGAGAGATATAAACTGGAGTTTATCGGGGAGGTTTATGTGAGTATATGGCAGGGCTTTGACAAAAACCGATAAAACCTCGTAAAATATATACGGCAATAAACATAAAAAACATTTGGTAGAGCGTTACTTGCGTGAGGGTGTGTCAAAACTCAAACAATGCGAGCTGAAAGCCCAAATTGCTCCTTCGGGGCGTACCACTTGCGACTTTTGACACACCCTCTTTTTACTCATAATACTCTGAATAATCTATCATCTTTTCAGCTTTAAATGGAACTACTGCAGTTTTTATATGAATCTCTTTTGCCATGTCTACCAACATCTTTGTATATGTACTTCTGCCATCCCAAAAAGCTATGACCGCATTTGCTTTTTCAATCATTTTTGCAGAACAGATTCTATGTGCATCTTTACCATAGATATGCCAATCAGCTTCGAATTGTTCCGATACAATACCATTTTCAACACAATACCGTGTTATCATTTCTTTTGTATTGTTTGAGGTGCCAGACAAGATTACGACATTGTTGGTTTTCATTTTTCCAGAAAGATAATAATCGCATTTTTCTTTGAGCAATTCATAATTACGGAAGGAACTGCTACCTGCAACAATAACATAAAAATCGTCACCTCTATTTATAGGAGGATTCTTGACTTCTACAAAATCAAGCTTGTCCAACATATAAAGGTTGTCATTAATATGGAAACTGCTGCATTTTTCTGCTTCTGCCATTTGGGGAAATTTGGGCTTCCCATATTTTTTACTCAATCGGCAAATTGGATGCTCTTCATACATAGTAGCGTAGTAAGAATTTGCATATTAGGCAACGTCTAACATTGTAGTGCTTATACATCCATATTAAGAGGGAATGATAATCATTTTGAAACTGATAATTTCCTAATAAATTCAATTCACACAATGAGTCTTTCCTCACTTTATTATGGGCAATTCTGCAATTTACAAATGTTATATATCCATTCTGTTGGTTTTCAAATTTACCAAATACATAGCGGGCAATTCCTATTTCCACCGGTTCTTTTAAAGTACGTTTAAAGGCTATAAACTCCAATGGACCGCTTACTTCTTTTTCGCCATAACGCCATTCATGAGTTTCCTCCCAAACTTCCATATTTAAAAGAGCGTTTATGTCTTCTTCATTCTTGATCTTAATTTCTATTATTTTTAGGCCAGAGTTTCTTTTTTCTTCATCGCAAGCATGGGTAACACAAACTTCTATCAGAACAGGTACTAAGTTCGTTGATTTGCTATTTGTCAAAAGTAAATCTGCAATAAACCCATTTATCTCTGCTTCTTCTGTGCAAGTGTCATAATATTGCTTCAAATCATATTTACATACTTGATTCTTATCTTCGCACTTTTCACTTCTTAATTGGCAGTTAGTATTTTGGCATGTACGTGTAACTGGGTATGAAATTTCAAACTTCTCGGAGTTTTCAAATTTCTCTTTTATTAGTTTCTTGGCTAATTTATGTAGATAGGTTTCCCCAGAACAGTCTACCAGCTCCTTATGATAAAATGTGGTCTTCGATATTTACTTCCGATCGCACGAGGTAGTAAAGGATTACCGCAACCTATACAAATATATTGATGCTGGTTGCGGTTTTCCTTAGTGATATCTTTGATAGAAACCAATTTTTTGCTTTCATCATAGGCATATTGATACTTGATTTCAGCCATAGGCAAATTCTTTAAAGCTACAAATTATATATCACGCTCTCAGGGAAAAGTAAGGGCATTCCTTTCTTCTTGATCTTGAAAGAATATGTATCACCATGTCCACTTGGATGACATAGCAGTAAGTCTACCGTTATGATATTCTGCTCAATAAGCACATCAAACTGTCCGACATTAGGATTCTTTGTGTGCTCAATCTGCTTGTACCTAAAGTATTCCTTACACGATGCGTAAGTTCACAATTCTCATTAATATCGCTTGCAAGGCGAAAATCATAGAACTTATCATCTGTATATGCCTGCATAAATCCTTCGCTGAAGCCTCCAGCACCAGCGAATAAATCGAGATAATTCACGCCTCTACGAGAGGCGAGAAATTCTTTTTTTTCAGCCATTCTTTATCTTTCAGTTGTTTTTGTTCAAAAAATCAGCCCTTATAAGTTCTGTATAATTTACATCCAGTAGCTCTGCTATTTTAAGTAAAGTTTCAAGCGAGGGCTGCGAAGTGTTTGTGCACCATTTGGATATAGTGCAAGGGTCTTTCTGCAGCTGTTCCGCCAGCCACTTATTGCTGCGCTTTTTTTCTACAAGCACAACCTTTATTCTATTTATATCTTTATAATCTTCCATAATGCAACTTTTTGCAAAAATACCATTTATTTTTTATTTTCACTGATTTTTCAAAAATAAAGTGATTTAAAAATCTATTTTATTCTTCTCAATTAAAAAACTGGAAACAGTATTGATATATTTATTAAAATTCTATACCTTTGTCTATATTATTAAATTTTGATTGTATGGTAGAACACATCATAAAACTAATTAGTGATGCATACGAGTTGTATAAATGTAGAAATTCGTCTGTCATGTTTAATTTTAATACTCAACACATAATGGATTTTGTGTTGAGCTTTGAATGTTGCTACTAATCCAAAAATGTTAAACAAATCTTGGTGGAATAGATAATGAAATATTTTTTAATGGGATTGAAACATTTTAAGAATGTTGCAATTGCATGTGCTCCCGACAATATTGGTTTAGCGCATGAGTTAATCGGTGCTCTAAGAGAATCAGATGTAATGCCATTTGATTTTACTCTTAAAGCTTTAATGGTAAAAAGTGACGGAATACATTATTCTAATGATTTCTCACGTGTAGAAACTATTTGGTTGGATTACCAACCAAATAGTTTAGCATGGCCTTTGTTCTCGGAAAAATTAAAAAAAATAATTGAGAAGATGTTGACAGGAAAAGAAGGTCTTAAGTGGATTTCATGCAATATTTGTTGTGGAAAAGAAACCAGAACATACTATATTCCACATTTTATTGAGGAATTAGACGTGCTAAATAAGGATAAATGCTTTTATTCTAATAATGGTGGTTTAATAAAACCTGCATATTCCTCTTTGAAAATACAAGATTATAGTATATTTCCCAAACCGTCAATGAATAATTTATGGCAAATAACTGCAGCTATATGTATTTCAGACAAAGTTAAAAAAGAAATTGTGAAATCAAAAATTTCATGTATAAACTATGAATCAATTTTGATTGTCTGACTTAATTGACATAACTATCAACAAGAATGTAAAAAACTCAGTATTCGTGTGACCTTTAGGTCATATGAATATCTTTGCCCTAAAAAAGCAAACTTATTAAAGCGAACAGTAAATCTACATGCGGTAATGATTTTTATGAGTTACCATTATAAGTTAACATAGGCTATAACAACATTTAAACATATGGAATTCAAGCAAAGTGTAAAAGAAGCCCTCGCATATTATGTATATGCTTTGGTTGACCCCAGAGACCATAAAATTTTCTATATTGGCAAGGGTAAAGACAATCGCGTATTTCAACATGCTGCAGCTACTATTGATGAAATAGAACAGGGATTAAAACTTGAAACTATCAAAGACATTATTTCTGAAGGAAAACAAGTTGAGTATTATATTCTGCGACATAATCTTGATGAGAAAGAGGCATATTTAGTTGAATCAGCTATAATTGATATGCTCACATATTATAAGTTCAATCATGATAATCAACTGACCAATATCGTAGCAGGACATCATCAATGGGATGAAGGTATCAAAAGCATTGAAGAGATTAATGCGTTGTATGATTGCCCGAAATTAGAAGTAAAGGCTGGAGTCTATATTCTCTTAGTAAGTCTTAATAGGACTTACAACCAAACACGAGCTAAGGGAATATATCAAAGGTTTAATATTTACGAAGCAACAAGAAAATATTGGGCTATTTCACCAAGACAAGCAGGACGAGTAAATTATGTACTGGGTGTTTACAAAGGTGTCGTCAGATGTGTTATTAAAGTCAAATCTTATGAATTTGTCGATAAGTCTGATGATGGAACAGTCTTTAAAAAACCTCGCTGTTGTTTCGAAGGAGAACAATGCTTGGACTCTATATATTTAAACAAAGATGTTACAGACTATCCTTTCGGTAGCGGTGGCTCAGTTCGATATATATTCTGACAAATTTTTGTCTTTTCCACACCGCCAAATCGCTCATATCTTTGCCCTAAAAAAGCAAGATATGAGCGATTTTTCATTTATTCCACCAACATCCGTTGTCATCATCCCTGGTGCCCACGTCTCCGCAGCCTTCACCGCCAAGACATCCGAAGTCTTCAAGGAAGAGCATAACATCGCACCAATCATCATCAACGACAAGATGAAGTACATCCCGTGGGGAGGTG